>Ga0164292_10000457_pt1 | contig 31856 bp, 22 predicted proteins | sample GEODES117metaG_FD_111486 | JGI IMG/M metagenome (GOLD analysis project Ga0164292, IMG submission 111486) | Eutrophic lake water microbial communities from Lake Mendota, Wisconsin, USA - GEODES117 metaG | ecosystem: Environmental > Aquatic > Freshwater > Lake | place: USA: Lake Mendota...
AATAAAAGCAGCTGAAGGCAAGATGAATTTGAGTGCAATAAAAATATTATTATTGGAACATTGTGAGAGAGAATATACAAAAAAATTATCTGAATTACCACTTCCTACAATTGAACAAATGGAAAAAATTTTTGATAGTGCACCACGCGAAAAAGGGAAAGAATCAATGTATGCTATTATTATAGAAAACGGCCTGAATTATGGTAAATCAACTGGTATGACAGACTCCCAAGCTATTCAAGTATATAATGATTGGAAGAAAAAGAAAGGATACTAGTAGAATAAATTATTCCAATTAAAATGTTAAGAATAAGTTGTATGTGCCTATATTCATAAATTTATTAATTTTTAATATAAATGTTATATAACTAATAAAAAATAATTTAATTTAAAAATAAAAAAAATATTATATATCTTAATGGATGTTAACGAACAAGTTCGCAAGTCTTTAGAACAAGCGAAAAAACTATCAGATGATGCAGCAGCTATCAAAAGTAAATCATTAGCCGATACACAAGCTACTATTGCTATGGCTAAAGCATTAAAACCACCTACACCTACACCTACACTACCTATTATCAAACCAACTACACCCCCTCCATCTAAAAAAGAAGAAGAAAAGCCTAGCGCTGGTAAATATATTTATAGTGTATTTCATACAATAATGTCTATAATTGCACTCTTTTTATCATATCGATGTAATGGTTGCTTTGAATGGATACCATTTTTAGTTGCATTATGTTGCCCTTATTTATATATAATATATATTATTGCATTTAAAGGAGCCTGTTTATCCACTTCATTCATAGCTCCACAATGCGCTCCAGAAGTTATATATGTACAAGGACCTCAATATGGATATCAACCACCTGGTTCATTTGGTTATCAACCACCTGGTTCATTTGGGTACACCCCACCTCCACCATCATTTGGTTACCAACCACCCGCTACAATGGGAGCTAAATAATATTATTATTTATATTATATCAGTATAAATAATAATAATGAAAACTTATTTGCAAATAATACAATTATTACACATCATACTAATATTTAGTATTATTAGTTCTGTATTTATAAATAATATAGAATTAAAGAAATTTATATTATCTATTTTAATTCTATTATTTATTCAATATGTAACAAATTATGGAAGATGTGGTTTAACAGAAATAGAATATATGATATTAAGAGAAAAATATAAAGAAGGATTTATTTATCGTTTAATAAAACCTGTTATAAATATTTCTGAAGAATATGTAGAATATAATATTATTATACTACATATTATTTGGATGTTTATTTTATATTTTCAGATTAAAGTTTAAAAACAGTCATTGATGTCATACTATCTATTCTTGTTACTAAATGATGAGAATACTTGTTTCTAGAATATCCAGGAGCTCCTATTAATAAGGTTGTATCCATATTATGCATATCAAAATCAAATGATAATATTGTTAAATATAATGGATTACTATTATTAGGTTGAATATATAATGATTGTAATGAACCTAAATTATGTGAAATATAGGTTGGAAAAGTAGTACCAATTGCAACATTACCATTAAATAATCCATATATAATTTCATAAACTGAAGGTAATACTATAGTACTAGTATTATTATTACTAATACAAATATAACTATTTACAAACATACTAGCAGTTAAAACATTATTTTGATTTAGGTCCATAATATTAAAACTCTTAGCATCCATGTCATATGGTTTCGTATGATTGATAAGAGTAGTAGCTGCTGTAATTGTTAAAAATTGAGACGTTGCAGTAGTTGCTGTAATAAACTGAGAATTATTAAAACGATTATCAATCTGAGTTATATTATAATAATTATTTATAACAGATGAGTTTAATTTATTATTAACTGTTTGTGCTAAATCAGTTATACCACTAATACTTAATACACCATTTATATTCAGATTATTATTTACTATAATAGGAGTATTACTCGATATATTAAATTGTGGTACAAACAAATTACTCATTGTTGTCATATCATAATAATTTTGTAATATAGTAGAAGTAGCTGTTTTATTATAATAAGATGATAATAAATTATTAGTTTCGCTAATTGTATAAGATGAAGAAGTTATATTATTAATAGCAGCTTCAACATCCATTATATTTCCAAGATGTAATGAGGGTAAATAAGTTGAACCCGTTACATTAACATTTCCTGTTATATTTACATTATTTTGAAAATTACTAATTCCGTTAATATTCAATCCAGAAAGAGCTAATATATTGCCGCGTAATATAGAATTACCACTAACATTTAAATTTGAAGAAGTATTAATAGTACCTCGAATTGTTGCATTTGTACCAACAATAATTTCTGCTTGTGCATAAATATCATTATTAAATCTACTTAATCCACTTACATTTAATGTATTGGTTGTGAGATTATCTGTAATAATTAAATCACTCACACTAGTCATATAATATAATTTAGATATTTTATTTTAAAAATAATAAATAAAAAATTTAAAATATTAAGTTTGAATTAAATAAAAAGATATTTTATAATAATGCAATCTATACAAATTGATGGAACTTTCACTTATATAGACACAGTGAAAACTGTAAAGTTGGGAGATATGGTTAAATTAATAAAGAATCCTAATAATAGAATAAATAAGGAGGCTGTCGGTGTTTATACAATGGATAGTAAGAAATTAGGATATCTCCCATTCAAAGCATCACAGCTTGATATAACTGAATCATTTTACATTTCAAGAATAAATTTAACAAAAGATAACTTACAACTTTTAATAAGTAGGAAATATCCATCATCAGGAGATTCAAATATAATTCAAATTGAACCTTATCTGACTTTGTTAGATAAGCTAGATTATTCAACTATGTTGAATAATAAACCTGTGGGAAAACAAATTAGTACTATTTTTCCAGAAAATTTTATTCAAGATTTAAAAAAGTTTGAAAAAAACTTGGAAAAATCGGGGGTAAAATTTAATAGAATTATACCAATTTATTATGATATGAATTTTATTACTATTATGATAGAAACTCTAGAAAATAATAAAAAAACCAAAAATTATTTTTATTTAGTAACTAAAGAATATTATGATAAGAATATTCTTAAATATGATGAATTCTTTGAATTGGGATTAATAGCACGAAATATATATATTCCATTTCAAACACATCGATTGGAAATATATATAGAAAAACATTATAAACCTATCAAGGTAACTAGTCGTACTAAAATAGATATAGATATAACTGAAACAAAAATATTACATAATATATTTAAATCAAAAACAATAGAAGATGATGATATGATACGTGCTATTATACAAAGTGAAATAATGGGAACAAAAATATCTGAGGATTATACTATTAATTTATTACCTTTATTAGAATTATTTCCAAATTTAAAAGTTGGTGGGATATGTTATAATACTACGATGAAATCATATTGTAATATAGACTTGTATAATGATGATATGATTATAGAACTAGTATTTAAAAAACCAACAAAAACAAAAATTTATGAAATGAATTGTAAATTAAAAATATCAAATAAGAATACTTTTGTTATGATAAATCTAATAGATGGAATTTTATATAATAATATTTAACAATATTCTAATATATATTATATGTCAAATCAATTACATAATTATAAAAATAAATATCTAAAATATAAAAAAAAATATATGATATTAAAAAAAATATTAGGTGGGATGATACCTTCTCCTATAATGATACCTTCATATCCTAAAGTACAACTTATAGATTTATACATACAATTACATAAAATAATTAAAATTGATGATTATTATTTTAAGTTTATTTGTAAAATAAAATCTCCATGTAAAAATGATAGAATACAATATTTAGTATTAAGTTCATTAACACCTAATTTTGAAAAGTATAAAGAATTAATTTTTTATAGATCAATTAGTCAATTAGATTTTTTAAGATTAGCTTATAGAGAAGATTGTCAAGAATATAATAAAGGAACTTTTGATTATATTCAACAAACGTTTATTCATATGGATTTACAAATGTTTATATATAATAATGAGAAAAATGAAGACTATTTTAATATTCTTCATTCTGACTATAATCGAATTATATCACAATATATGCTTTTAGAAAATATTAATGATATTGAAAGAAAAATATCTAACTTAGAACCATTTAATTATATAAAAAATGGTACTGGAGATGGTATTAGTAATTGTGGAAACCCTGGAGACAACAATGTTATAAATTGTGAATTAAAAAGATTAACTAAACTTATAAATGATTCATACAATATTGATTCTATAAAAAAAATATTTGATTATGAAGATTATGATAAATTAAAAATAGAAACTTATGAAATGATATTATCTCATAGAGAAAATAAAAATATAAAAATAAAACAATATTTTATAAAGTATGATATAAACAAGTTTAATAATACAAAAATAGTTCCACCTATAAAAAATAAAACAGCACCTTTATTTTTAACAACATATGATTCTAAAATTACAGATTGTGGAGTGTATTCAAACTATATAATTAGCGGTAATTATATATGTAAAATTTTTGATTACAAAAATCAATGTATTGATGATGGTACGTCGCATTGTTTTAATGATGAAACATATGTTTTTATTGGTGATAGATATGATGGTATTTTTGATATATAGATGAATATATAAATCGTGTCATTTAAAATAGCTCCCGCTGTAAAATAATTTTACAAAATAATTTTGTATTTAGAAATATATAATTTCTAATTAATAATAAAATGTCTAATGGTTCTATTTTAGATTTAGTTGCAAAGGGTATACAAGATAATGACCTAATTGATAATGAGAATAAAAGTTCTTTCTTTGATTTCTCAATTGAAAAAAAAAATAAATATTCTAAAGGTGATACTATTTTTTATGCAATGGGTAAACCAAATTGGGGAAATACATTTCGATTTAATATTGAAAAGAAGGGTGACCTATTATATGGTTTATATTTGATAGTAAGATTACCTAAAATATCTATTGCCAATTTAAATACACCAGTTCAACAAAATGAAAATGATATTAATAGTAATTATCGTATTCATTATACAGATTTTGTTGGTAATGCACTGATTGACAAGATTAGTTTATATTTCAATGGTATATTGATAGATGAAATGCACGGAGATTATATGCAATTCTATACTGATTTATATTTATCAGATTGGAATAGAAAACAAATGATTGGTATGGATGATTATATTAATAAACCAAATCTTAAAATTGATTCCGAATCAATATATATCCCATTAAAATTTTGGTTTTGTAATGATATTAAAAAACCATTACCTATCATTGCATTACAGAATACTGAAATTTACATTGATGTTACATTTAAAAGTTTTCAAGATTGTATTTGTGTTTTAGAAAAGGATAATAATGGAAATTTATTTCATTCAAATTATGTTCATCCACAAGTATCCATAGAAGATTGTGTTTTACAAGCCAACTTTTATTATGTTGATTTGGAAGAACGAAAAGAATTAGCAACACGTGATTATGAAATTGTTATTACACAAGCACAAATTAGAAATACTAGTATAGGTATGACAGGTTCATTAGAAATAAATTTTAATCACGTAGTAAAAGACCTAATGTTTGCTATTTATCCCTCAAGTAATAAGATGGTTGGAGAATTTTTTAATCTTACTAATAAATTACAATATCCTCCCTATCAATTAAAAAATGTATTGGATTATAATTTATGGAATCTTACACCTGAACGCCATCTTTTATCTCGAGCTCGAATTCTTTTTAACGGAATAGAAAGAGTTGAATGGAGAGATGCCAAGTATTTTTATTATATGCAAAATCACGAAAATTATAAGAATTTATTATTAACCCATTTTTATGTCTATTCATTTAATATTGAACCTACTAAATGTAGTAATAGTACAGGATGTAATTTTTCAAGAATAGAAAACACACAATTACAAATTGAATTAAAACCCCAACAATTTGTTATCAATAACGCGGGACAATTATATACCCCAAGTGATACATATGAGTTACGATGTTTCGCAACTAACTTTAATGTATTGGTTATTAAAAATGGTCTTGGTGGACTCAAATACAGCAATTGAAAAAGTGGTTGTTTTACAACTACTTTTATAATAGATGATACACAGCAATTGAAATTTGTGTTTAACAAGTATTTATAATAGATGATACACAGCAATTGAAATTTGTGTTTAACAAGTATTTATAATAGTTGGGAACATAATTCTTAGCTATTGAAATGCTTGTATAACATTTATTAGAGATTCTAAATTACACCGCCTGCAAAGTGGGGTTTTCACTGAAAAATATGACGAGAAAATCTGAAGGCTCTTCACACTTAAAATCTTCCTAAGATTTTTTATTTATATAATCATACAACCAACCAAAACTAAAGTATCTACATCTATAAAGGTAACTAGACCAGAACAATATAAATTAAGACACAATTTAATTCAGATTAATTCAGAATAAAGAAAATAAATATGTTTTATGTAATATTAAGAAACATATTAAATTATTAGAAACAGCACACTTAAAACAATATTGTGAATTAGACAGAGAATAAAAATATGATGTTAATATTGTTGAATATTATAAATAATATAAATTTTTCAAGAATTGTTTAATAATATTTATAAGGCTAATGATAGATAATCTTTATTTATTGATTTATCAAAGGAAAATATATAGTGAAAAATCTGCTTTGCGGCGGTATAATGTATCAAACTATAATTTCCATATTTTTTATAATATCAAAACAACTATTACAAACAGGTTTTATTTTAATCTTATTTTTAGGAGTCGTATGTTTATATGGATAAAAATTTTCATTTGTAACAATATTAATACATCTCTTAGAATTATTTTTATAATAGCATTGAATGGTTTCATTTTCATAAAAATAGTCTTCTATAATAGTTTCCTTATATAATTTATTTATATAATCATCCCAATTCATACTACTCATTTTTTTATTACAATCTGTACAAATAGTTCTTAAATTATCTAAATCATTAGTACCGCCATTTGCAACACTCATAATATGCCCACATTGCCAACTATTAGATACTTTTTTATCTAAAATATTTTCACATTTATAAATAGGACAACTACCATTAGAATTTGCATTAAATTCTTTTTCCCAAACTTGTTGTTGTAATTTTTTAGGAATAGATTTTCTAATATAATAATCGTGTGATGGTTCTAATGTAGTATCTATTAACCATTCAATAAAATTATTATTTTTCATAAACATACAACTTTTATTTTCAATACTTTTAATTTCTTGGTCTTTATAAATACTTTTATTTTTATGCATGCGTGCCATATAATCATATTTATTGAAAAATACTTTTTCTTTATTTACAAGATAATTATAATTTTCTTTACAATTATCGCTAGTTAATATATTTTTTTTAATTAGTATATCAATGAATTCAGTTATATTGTATAATCTATTTTTTTCTAAAGCTTTATTTGGAATAAAAGTATACTTTGTTTGTAATAATTCTTTTATTTCTTCAAAAAGTTGTTGTGCAAAAATTGGATAATCATTAATAACACATTTTGCTGAATCTGCATTTATACTCTTAAATAATGAATTCATTTCATCCTTTGATTTTACATTTATAATTGAAACGATAAATGATTTATTATCATTATTTGTATCATATAATTCTAAAGCCATTTCTACTCTATGTTGACCATCAACTAAATAATAATCCTCTTTTTCACCAACAATTAAATGGGCTAGTGTTATATTACAACATGCTAAAAAATGATGATGATAAGGATTTATATCACTAAATTTTTTTTTCATTTCTTCTACTTTATCACCATTCAATGAAGTTTGAATTAATGGCATTTTAATTAATTGATGAATAGTTTTCAATTCTGATGTAGTTATCATAATAACTTTAGCAGCTTCTTTATCTTTATGAATATCATTCCTATTAAATAATTTATTTATTGTTTTAAGATCATGTTTCTCCATATAATATAAAGTACTGTATTACTTTATATTATATTATCAATTTTCTCTAAATTATCAAACTATATTTTATAAATATCAGGTGATGAAATGGCTTGTATTTCATTTTTACTACTATTTTTTTAACTTTTAACAGAATAATTGAAAATAATAAAGAACACAAGTTCAATCAGATAAAGTTGAATACATTATTGAATTGGAACCAACAAAAAGTAAAGAAACATGTACAAAGGTATAATAAAAATAACAAAAGAAAATTTACACATGTGAAAGAAGCAGATTTACAATATAAACAATTAATTAAAGAATTATCATAAGAAGTAGTATCAATACTAGATAATAAAACACCAAATGAGAATATTAAAGAAGAAACTAAAAAAATAAACCTAAAGTAGATAATATGATTGAGGATGATATTGAACTACCGGTATCAAAAAAGAAAGTTACTAAAAATAAAGTTAAAATAATATCAAATGAGATTGAAGTATAATTATTTTTTATTAAAAAATTTATTTATTTGATGCTTATCATCTATTAATTTAATTAATTTTTCATGTAGAATTTTATAAGATATATTATTAATAAAAAATTATTCAAATTACCTATCTATGGTGAAAGAGCAACATTTGAAAATATAGTTGCAGTAAAAGTTAGAGTCTTTAGCAAATAATAATTTTTTATTATTATTAAATTTAACTAGTATAAATTTTATATCTAATATATTTTATATGGATATAATTAAAAAAAATATTGATGATATATTAGATTCAAAAGGGAAAAATAAAAATTTCCTAACTAATGAATCATATAGTTCTGAATATATTGAATTGGCAAAAAAATGGTCTCAATTACCAATGTATACTGATAAAGAAAATATTATTAAATTTTTTAATTTATTAAATGATAATATGGTCATGTTATTAATATCAGGAACAGGTAGTGGAAAAACTGTATTAGTTCCTAAATATGTTTTAAAATATAATAAAATACTTAATATTTCTGGGAAAATAGCTATTACCAATCCTAAAACCTTAACAACTGCATATAATGCAGAATATGCAGCTAAAACTTTAGATGTTAAACTAGGTAGTATGGTTGGATATAAATATAAAGGTTCACCATCTGATGCATATAGTGATCAATCTGAGTTAGTATATTTAACAGATGGTTTATTATTAGCAAAAATATTAGGAGGTGATAAAACGTTAAAAGAATTTAATACAGTAATTATTGATGAGGCGCATGAAAGAGGGATTCAAATTGATTTATTATTAAAATTTCTAAAAGAAATATTAGTAATTAGACCGGAATTTAAAATTATAATTATGAGTGCTACAATAAATCCAGAGGTTTTTAGAGATTATTTCTCTGATAGTAAAAAATATGGTGAAATAGAAGTATCTGGTAAATCAAATCAATCAATTAAGCAAATTTGGTTAGATAGTAAAAATGAAAAGAAAGTTAATAGATCTAATTATATTGAATATGCTGTTAAACAATGTAATAGTATTATTGATATGACAACTAATGGGGATATTATTATTTTTGTAGCAACGTCAAATGATGCTATTAAAGGTTGTCTTTTATTAGAAGAAACTTGTCCAAAAGATCTTGTTTTAAAAAATAAAGAAATATGTAATAATGTATTTTGTGTAGAAGTGTATTCTAAAATGAAAAGTGATAATAAAGAAATTGCTGTGTCAAAAGATTTATATAAAACTAAATATCCAAATAAAAATAGAAAAGTAATATTTGCAACAAACATAGCAGAATCATCAATAACTTTTGATGGGCTTGTATATGTAATTGATTCTGGTTTTGAATTAGTAAAATATTATAAACCATTAAAAAATGCAAATGTTGTTAATAAAGTATATACTACTCAAGCTCAAATAAAACAAAGAATAGGTAGAGTAGGTAGAACACAACCTGGTGTTGCATATCATCTGTATACTCAGTTTGCATTTAATCAATTAAAAAAATTCCCAGAACCAGATATTATTACAAGTGATTTGACAGATCATATTTTATCAATTATTAAATATGCAAAAAATATTAAAAACACCCTTACAATTATTCAAGATTTTATTACTGTACCAAATATTGAACAAGTTATAGCAGCTTTATATAAATTATCATTTATAAAAGCAATTAAATTAATAACAAGTAATAAGGATGTTGATAATAAATTAAATCCATTAAAAATTGATTGGCTTAAAATTAAATCTTATGATGATCTTAATAATAAAATAAATGGTACTATAACAGTATTAGGTCATGTTTTATTAAGATTTAGATCAGTATCTTTATTAGGCGCATTATCTATAATTATGGCTCATTATATTAGTAATGAATGTAGAGAAGAAATTATAAAATTAGTTGCTATTAATGAAATAAGTGAAGGAAAAATAGATAGTTTATTTGAATATAAGAATAATGATAAAAGTAAATTTATAAAAGCTCTCTCTTTATTTTCAATTAATGGTTCTGATCATAATACAATATTAAATGTTTATAATAATTATTATTTAAAAGGGGAAACTAAATATTTGAATATAAAAAAATTTAAGAAAATAAAAGATAGAATAATAGAATTAACTAAATATGCAGATTCTATAAATCCTGAAAAATATGAATATATTAATAAAAAATATAATATAATAGAAAATAAAAAATTAGATAATGGTGCAGGAAAAAGTCCTACTTTCTCCACCTCCAATATATATGATATGATATTATATGTATTAATGAATGCAAATAAATTTAATTTACTTGAAAAAAATGATAATATGTATAAATCAAAATATTATTTAGATTCTGTAAAAGCTCCTATAAATTTTAGTTTAATAACACTAGAAGATCATAAAAATAAAGGAAAAAATGCTGTTTGTGATGAATATAATGAAGTGTTTGGAAGAAATTATTTTAGTTCAATATCATTATTATAATTATTTAATACCATGCTTAATATGTTGATTTGATAATTTAATTCGATCCATTGTAGATTCTAATAATCTATCTTTAATTTTATTCATAATATGAAGTATACTTGGTTCTTTATCAAATATATTATTTGGGAATTTTTTTAAATAATTTTTAATAAGATGACTAAAATATGTACAATCATAACAATGATCAAAATAATCATTTTCTTCTATTAATGATTGATTATAATAAGCTGGTCTTAAAACTCTATTAAAATAAAAAAATTTACCTTGATATTCATCAATATTATATATTTTTGGTTCTAATTTATTAGAACAAAATAATCTAGATTCTGTTGATCCAACAGGTGCAAAAGGTTGTATATAAATTTTTCCATCATAAAATTTATATTCTTTTTCTCCTTCATATGGGCATCTAAATTTTAAATAACTATAATCAGGATTTATTATTTTATGCCATGTAGCATCACTAATATTATCTTTTTTAATTCCTTCATCACTTGGATCAACTCTAATATCAGACATAAATAATATTTTATCTCCTTTATTTCTTTTCAAATATTTATTTTTAAAATATTCAGCAGTTTCATCTGTAAAAAATTCTGTTTTTATTTCATCAACTTTAGGATGATTAAATAATTTTTTATGATGTGTAGTAGGATCTATTAAATTCCAAATTACATTTGGAAACATATCAGATAATATTAAAATATTATCGCCACGTGCAGATCCAGGATATATAATATGTACATTTTTATCTGTTGGTTCAACAACTTTAGTTAAGAACATTAATATAACAAGAAACATTTTTAATTGACCCCAATGAATAACACTTTTTGGTTTAGGTCGTGTTTGTTCATAATTAATATAATATGGTATATCATCATATTTATATATTAATTCATCTTTAAAGAAATTTTTATTATTTTTAAATTTATCTAATTTATTTATTTTATTGTCTTTTCTATTAATACCTTCAAAATCTCTAGGAATAAAATCATATAAATAACCATTTAAACATTTTTCTTTACATTTATTTTCATTAACATTTTTTTTAATTTTTTCTAATGCTAACATTCTATCATCTTTTATGTATAAAGGATCAATATTAAATAGTTTATTTTTAATTAAATAATTAGAACATGTAGTACAATTACTAATATTATTAGTAGTACAAAAAAATTCTGCACAATGAGGATTTTTTTTTATTATTTTCTTTTGTTTATCATCTATTTTACATAATCCAATATAGTATTCATTTCCTTTAATTTCATCAAAATTTTCCATATTATAATATAATATAATATAAAATAATTATATTATTATATGAATAATAAATTATTTCATCAACATCATTTTTTTCAAAAATATAAATTATTACTTTATATAATCCAGAATTTATTATAAATAATTCTTTTGAATTGTCATAATATTGCTAAATAGTCCATCCATCTATATTCTATTCTCATAGACATTCCAAATTTAATTGTTTCATCTTTTGCTAATTGAGTTGTTGTTAATATGTATAAACCAATCATTACAAGTATATTATATATAAATCAATTTTTAGCGTGCACTGGTATGTATCTTACTGCTGTAAAAAATTGATTTATAATTTAGTAATTATATTATTATATAACTTATATGAACTCCACTAATGGATATATTTATATTAGAAATCATACATATTATGATGTTTACGATGCATGTAAAATGGGTAAAACAAATAATATTCCTGAAAGAGATGCACAATATGCAACTGGAGAGATTAAGAGAGGTTATTTTGAAGTAGTATTTGAAGTTCTTAGTGAAAAGACAGAAATAGTTGAACGCTTATTACAAAAAAAGTTTTGTAAATTAAATGTTAAATATGATGCGGGAACTGAATTTTACAAAAAAAAAATTATTACTCTTATTGAACCTTATCTAATTACACTTGGAATTAAATATAGAAAATTATCAAAACAAGAAATTAGTGATTTGGTAAGATGTAACAGAGTAAAACATGAGAAAACAAATAAACAATATATTTGGAATGAAAGAGAATATCAAACAAATATAATAGAATTTAGTAAAAATGAACTTTTATTAAAAAATAAAATATACATTGAATTACCAACCGGTGGAGGTAAAAGTTACATAGTATATAATTTATTAGAATATCTAAAAAGTGAATTTATTATTATTATTTCACCAAGAAAAATAGTAAATTTACAAAATATTTCAGAAAAATATTTACAAATACTAAAAGATAATTATATTATATTCAATTATTCTACTGACAATAATTTTGATGAATATTTAAAATTATCAAATAAAAAAATTGTAATTTGTTGCACACAATCCGTTAGTAAAATTTATGATATGATATTATTAAATTGTATAACTAATATAACAATATGGTTTGATGAAGCACATTGGGGGATTGAAGAATGGGTTGATAATATAAATTATCAATTTTGGTTATTAAATAATAATGGTACGCCGCAATATATAAAATATCGTATATTTACATCTGCCTCACCAAATAAAGCAAAAATTTTACAAAATGAAAATATATTTGGTAAAATGTATTCACCTATAAAAGTAAAGGAATTAATAGATTTGCATTGGTTATCAAAAATAAAACCTTATATTTATAGTGAAAATATTGAAAATGTTGATAATATAAATTATATCATTAGTGATTTTAATGAAAAAAATAGAACTTTTGGGTTTAGTTTTCATAATAAACAAAAAAATGCATTCAACTTATTTAATAAGCATTATATACAATATAAAAGCAATAAAACACACATAAAACCATTCTTATTAGTTAGTGATAATTTTACTATTGAAAGAGAACCAAGATTACAAAAAATAAAATTAGAATATAATTACAGAGATATAAAAACATATGAAGCTACAAATCATAGTATTGGTTATGTTGTTGCAAAATATAGTATGGGATATGATTTTAATAAAATAGATTTTATATGTTTAAGTGACCCTAAATTATCAATACAAGATATTATACAATGTATTGGAAGAGGAATTAGACCTGATGCATTAGGACAATATGGATCAAATAAAGAAAAAATATTAGTTATATCTTTACCAGTATATATTGATGAAAATGGTGATAATAAATATGAAAAAATAATAGAGGTGTTAAAATATTTATTATATGATATTGAAATTTCATTTGAAGAAATAGAATTTAAAAATAGATATATTCCTAATTTTAAAGAAGTAGAACACAAATCAAATGAATATGATGGAATAAATGATGTGAAATCTATATTATTAAATTTATTAGAATTAGAAAATAAGAGAACCGCGCTTGCTACAACATATGAAAAAGCAAGAAAAATAATTGCTGATAAAAATATAAAAAGTAAAGAAAGTTATTATGAATTATGTGAGATAGATAATAGATTATCCAAAAAACCTGAAATTGTATTCAAAGGGCAATTTACAAACTGGATAGAATATTTAAGTATTGAACGAGTATATTATGATTTAGAAACATGTAAAAATAAAGTAGGTGAGTATTTATTGGTATATCCTGAAATTAAAAACATAACAGACCTATCAATTGTAAGTAATGAATTATGTAAAATAGATGCATTATTTCCACCAAATGGTTTATGGGTTGAATACTATAATATGAAGGATTTACGAGATATAATTACAATTGCAAATAAGAAAAAGAAGGTATTAGTTTGTAATTATTAAGGAAATAATACTTTTTTTAATAATTAGTATAAAAATTGATTTATTTTAATATAAAGGATTATTATCTTATATAATATATATATGGCAATGTCAAAACAATATATTTGTGATTTGTGTAAAAAAGTCTTTAATCAAAAAATTGATTTCACAAGACATATGAATAAGAAAGCACCTTGTATAACATTAACTGAAATGCAACAAATTAGTCAAATAAAAGAAGTTAAAATGGATAATAAAACTACACTTATCAGTGTATTCAAAAATTGTTTAAATATATTGAGAGACAATGAAGGTTTAACTGGTGAGAAAGCATTAAGAAATTTATCTTATTTGTTAATATTAAAATTACTTGAACCCCATTTTGGAGGTGAAATAAATATTGATGATTATAAATATGATTTAACTGAGTATGATTTTGATCATGAGATGATAGAAAAACATAAAAGTAAATTATTAAGTGTATCTCGTTTTAGTAATTTAGCGAAGGAAAAAGAAGATAATATTCCAAATATTATGAGATATTTATGGGATGATATTTTATCTCAACATCCTACTACAAAAAATATATTCTTGAAAGGTAAAGGATTTGATATTCAACACAAATCAACCTATAAAAAATTAATTGATAAATTAAACTCTCTTGACTTATCTCAAACTGAATATGATGTTTTGGGTAATGCGTATGAGGAAGTTATTCAAGATATTATGACAGGTAAAGTGTTGGGGCAATTCTTTACTCAACCATTAGTCAAGAAAATGATGGTACGATTAATTGACCCACAAATACATCCTGACGGAAAAATAGATACTTGTGGAGATCCTACTATGGGAACTGCTGGTTTCTTGATTACCTATTTACAATACATTTTACAACAAGCAACTGCTAAAAACATTAAACCTGATTGGGATTTTATCAAAACCGAAGGATTATATGGTAAAGAATTAGAACCTGATACATATCAACTTGCGGTTTCAAATATGTTAATATCATCAGGTCATATGTTTGAAAAATTAGACAGAGGTGATAGTATTCGTGTTCCTATAACAAGAAAGTTTGATAATATTCTTGCAAATCCACCATTTGGAATTAAAGGATTAAAATACGATGATTTTCAAAATCCATTAAAAAGTGAATATGTTCCAATCAAAACAGATAATGCAGTTTCCTTATTTATTCAAGCAATTATTTATATGTTGAAGATTAATGGTAAATGTGCTGTTGTATTACCTGACGGACAAGATTTATTTTCAAAAACAAACACCACATTAGTATCAATTAGAGAATATCTTATGAAAACTTGTGATTTAAAAGAAATTATATATCTACCATCAGGTATATTTACATACACATCCATTAAAACGTGTGTGTTTTATTTTGTGAAAAAGAGAGAAGGAACTGATGTTTTGGAAACCACAATTAAAGTATCCAAAACTCAAAAAGAAACAGGGAGAGATTACAAGTTTTCAAGAACACATATGACATCAAAAGTAAAGTTTTATGATTACAATCCTTATGAAGATATAAAAAATTTATTAGTTGAAGTTCCTATTGAGAAAATTGTTAGTAATTCATATTCACTTAATTATGCTGAATATATGAAAGATGAAACCGAAGAAGAACAATATGAAGATAGTGTCGTTGTAAAAACACTCGGAGAAGTTTGTAAGTTTGATATTGGAGGAACACCTTCAAGAAGTAAAAATGAATATTATGAAAATGGAAATAATCTATGGGTTTCAGTAAGAGAATTAAATGGAGGTTATATTTATGATACAAAAGAAAAAATAACTGATTTGGGAGTTCAAAATAGTAGTGTAAAATTATTTGCAAAAGATACAATATTATTCTCATTTAAATTAAGTATTGGTAAAACCGCAATTGTAGGTAATCCATTATATACAAATGAAGCAATTGCTGGAATATTAAGTAAAAATAATGATTTATTAAATAATAAATATTTATATTACTATTTGACGATTAATGACTTTTCAAAACTTGGTTCAGGAATACTTGGTAATGGTTCATTAAACAAAAAATCATTAGAACAAATAAAAATTCCAATCCCATCACTTGAACGCCAACAAGAAATTGTAAAATATTTAGATTTCATATACGAAAAGGCAAACAAAACAAGTAATGAGAAAATTACGGAATTGACGCAATTGAACGAGTTTTGTTTGAATAATCAAAAAATATTTGGTGAGAATGTTGTGAAAACAATTGGTGAAGTTTGTGAAGTAAATCAAGGAAACTCACTAACTAAAACAGAAATGATTGATGGTATATATGATGTTATTGGCGGTGGAAAAATTATTGGAAAACATAATCAAAAAAATAGAGATGGTAATGATTTTACATTAACTCGTGTTGGTGATATTAATATTAATTATATTGATAAACCATATTATTTAACAGATAATGGGTTTTCGTTAAAATCAAAACAAGAAGACATTATGACTAAATACATATATTATTTACTTTCACATAATAAGGATTATTTAACAAATTTATATCAAGGAACCGCACAAAAAGTAATTTCAAAAACAAATTTAAAATCAATAAAAATCCCAATCCCTTCTATTGAAAAACAAAAAGAAATCATAGAATATTGTGAATATAATGATACACTCATCAAACAATTAGAAACAGAAATTGAAAATAATAAAAAACAAGCAAATCTATTTTTATCTAGTATTGTAAAAAAAGTAGTTACTATGAAAGTAGATGATATTGATATTGAAGAAGACCAAGTTAGCGAGGAAACATATGAATATATTACTTATAAGGATAAAGAATATATTTTAGAAAATATGGAAGTATATGAAATAAATAGTGATAGAACAAAAGGACAACTATTTGGGACTTATAAAAATAATAAACTTAAAAAATGTAAAAAAGAAGTTACCGAAATAGAAGTTTAAATTGATATTATTTTAATTAAAATAATGAGTGTATTTTATGCATACTCTAATAATAGAGATGAAACGTTATAAAAAATTGAAATATTAATAATATATTTTATAATAATATAAAAATTAATGAATTCAACTAATGATATTGTAAAGTTGGGAGGTAAAGTTTTTGAAATTGGAATGGTACATTGTTTAGCAGGATATGGAATAGTTCAATCAGATGTGAAATGTCTTATTGAAGACTTATCATATGAGAATATAGATTCTATTGGATTTTCAACATTACACCCACAATATTTTTTTGAACTGATACAAACTACTAATAATAATTATCCCCTAGCTAATTTATATAATCTTACTATACACAAGCTTTCATCTGAATGGAAATTACCAAACTCATGTGATAATAAACAAGTTTTCTTAGATAATGAAACAACAAAACAATATATGATTGATAAAAATGGAATAGTTAATTCAGATAAACTAAGAACATATTTTACAAATTATAGACTTGAGCTAAATAAAGTGCTAGGATCAGGTTTTTCTTTTATTATCAAAATAAATGGTTGTTAGCAATTGAAAAATTTGATTTTTAATATAATTAAGTTTAATTATATTACATATTAATGGATTATAAAGGATTTTTTCGAGTTGAGACTAAAATTGATGTTATCCCATCTAATATTCAACCTATTGGATTAGGATTAGATAATACAATTATTTTTAAGTATAAATTGAATAATGAAACAAACTATGTTTCAACTACTTTTCACAAAAAGTTATATAATTATATTTTTTTTGAAATTATTAATAATAGTCCTCTTTGGACATTTGATGTAACACATATTATAAGATGTACATCATATGGTAATAGTTTTTTCTTTGAAGTATCATTTAAATTAGATGTTGTTAAAGAATTAGTAGGTGATTATATTAATCAATCATTATCTCTTAATAGTTTACTTTGTGATAAATATAATAGTTTATCAGTATTTTCTAATACGGATATGAAAGATAAAAGTATTATTCCATATATTGAACCTATTAAAATGAAAGGTGAGTTTAAATTAAAATTATATGAATATCAAGAAAAAACGCTTGCAAAAATGTTAAGTATGGAAACTAATAAAACAGATTTTCATATTAATTATTCTTATAATTTTGATTATGGGAATGATGTGATTTATGATCCAATTATTAATATGAAAAGTGATACAAATAAACAATTTAAAATTACAACATGTGGTGGTGTACTAGCAGATGAGATGGGATTAGGTAAAACAATTTCAACAATTGCTCTTATCATATCAAACCCAGCTGGTAATATCGCCAATACATCGATATCTAAAATTAATAATTATATAAAAATTAATTCTAAAGCTACTCTTATTGTTTGCCCATCACATTTAACAAAACAATGGGAATCAGAAATTAAACGTTGTACTAGTAAATTGAAGGTTCGAACAATTTTAACAAAAACAGATTATAATTCATTAAAATTTAAAGAAATTATTGATAGTGATATTATTATTACAAGTCATCAATTTCTTATGAACTTTAAATTCTATCCCACTTTACATTATCGTCCTTGTACAGCATCTAATTATGATTTTAGTGAACGAAATATCCTAATTAAAAATTATCTTGCTGAAAAAATAGAAAAATATAATTATAGTTGGGATGAAATCAAAGAATTAGATTTACCTATTTTTGAATTCTTTAATTTTCACCGTCTCGTTTTAGATGAAGGTCATGAGATTTTTGGTGAAATGCTTAGTACTGGTTCATTATCAATATATATGTCACGATGGCTTTCTAATATTGACTCTAAATTTTATTGGTATCTATCTGGTACACCATTTGTAAACTTTAAGGGTCTTGAAAACTGCTCTCGATTTATTAATCTAAAATTAGAAGATAAAGAACGTGAGATTACTATTGATTATCCTAATATGCATAAACAACAATCCTATAATATTTTTAGAAATTTAATGAATAAACAATATATTTGGGAACAAATTCTACAAAAAGTATGTATTAGACATCGAAAAGAAGATGTATCTACACAAATTAACATTCCTGGATATATGGAGAAGATTATTTGGTTAAAGTTCACAGAACTAGAACGTCAATTATATGAAGCAAAAAAGGGTAAAGTGAGCGATATTATTATGCAACAACTATGCTGTCATCCTCTCATTGTTGAATCTAGTAAAAAGATTTTTGGTGATGTGGAAGTAGATTTAACTCTAATGCAAGACAAACTAATTGAATATCATAAAAATAATTATGAGGTAAATAAAGTTAAATTGGGTAAATTAGATCCTACACGTCATGAATATCATATGCTCAAGAAAACATATGAAACACAAATGTCTGAATCTAAATATCTCTTTACAATTTTAGAGAAGATGAAATCTCCTGAAGTACTTGATGATGAAAATTGTTCAATTTGTATGGATAATCTAGATAATCCTGCTGTAACTGCTTGTGGTCATATCTTTTGTTATGAGTGTCTTAAAATGTGTTTAGGTGATAAAAAACGTTGTCCCTTATGTAAAGCTGATTTAACTGGAAAAGACCTGATGGTAATGAATGTTAAGAAAAAAATAAAAGAGAATACAAATCCACTTGTTGAGAAATATGGTTCTAAATTAGGAAAACTAATCTCAGTTATCCGATATCTAGTTGCCAGTGAAACGACACGTATTATTGTATTTTCTCAATGGGATGATATGTTAAGTCTCATTGGTAAAACATTAGCTGAAAATGAAATTGAGAATTGCTTTGTAAAAGGCAATGTATGGTCTCGTAATTCAGCTATCCGCAAATTTAAGGCTGGAAAAGATACAGATGGTAATGATAATAAAGTGATTATGTTAAGTCTTAAGAATGCTGCTTCAGGTACTAATTTGACTGAAGCAACACATATCTTTTTTGTAGAACCAATTAATTCTACTAGTGAAGAATGTAAAGCAATTGAGGGGCAAGCTATTGCAAGAGCTTGTCGTGTAGGACAAAAACAACAGATAATACTGATGCGTATTTTGATTGAGAATACAATTGAAGAAACAATTTATCGTAAATCATATAATAAGGATATTGTAGTTGATTTCAAAGAGCCTGCATTGACTCTATCAAAAATGACACTGTCATCTCCAACTAACTTGGATAATGAAATCATTGTATAAAGTTTTCTTTAATAAAATATTATTTTATAATATTATATAATGGTAATAAGACACGTAAATAATACGAATCCAGTTAATCTACCAGATGTTAATTATACTAACTATGGTAATGCGATAAGTAATGCAAACAATAATGATATTATAAAAATATGGAGTAATGGTATTAATATAGTTACTTTCACTTATAAACAGAACATAGTACAAAGTCAAGAAATTACAAACTATTCTGATAATATGGGTAAATTTCTTTACACATTATTAAATTCTAATAATACTACAATTAATAATATAAGAGCAAATAGAAATATTTATTTGAATTATTATAATAATAAATTTAAATTAGGCACAATTACTAATACTAATAAGACACTAGTAGGTAGTGGTGATTTTAAAGGTTCTAGTATTACCCTTGATACAACTATTAATCCATTACCAACAAATAAATCTCTATTAGTAGGAATCTCAGAAAAATTAGCTTATCCAACAAAAGATCAAGATATTGGATTTTATGTAAAATATATAGATAATACAAATTTTGACCCAGCTGATACGGTAGGACAAAATATATCCATATTGCCATTGTCTAGTGCTAATAATATTAATTTTAAAATAAATCTTCCTAATTATCTTGATGATATAAATAAAAGTACTTTTACTAATAAATTATTAAATTTAGGAATAAATGAAAAATTTTCAAGGCCGTTAAATTTAAAAGTTATAAAAAATTTTACCAAAAATTTTAATCTACAACTTCCTAAAGACGGTATATTTATGTTGTTAGATCCTGGAAGATATGCAGAATATGCAATTAATTTAACCTCATTAATTCAAACTAAAAATTCTAGTAATAATTTCCATCTAGATAAACGTTCAGGGAGAGAACTTTATAATGGAAATGCATCAGTTAGAAAAGGCCCTTTTAATGGATGGAGATTTAATAAAACGACTGGTAATTATATTAATTGGACATTATATGATAGAAATCTAGATACAGATATTTCATCTCAAACCCTAAATTATTTTTGGTTTACTATTTATCAACCTACAAATATAGCACAAACAATTTATCTAGATATTATTAATCCTAATAATTATGTACAAACACTTGGTATAACGACTCCTGCTCAATCAGGGCGATATCTCTTGTGGTATTCACCCAATTTATCTCAACAACCTACTAATTCTACTTTTGAACATATCATAGGAACAGAAACAGCAATACAATTCTCATCAAGTCAAATAGATAATATTATTAAAGCAAGAATACGAACTGATATTAATGATATGATCATATTATATATAGAAGCTTATGGCTATAGTACACCTACTAGTATGCTTAATTTAGCTTTAAGAAAGATAACAGATACTAGATTGACTGATTCAAAACAAATCAGTCTTTCAACACAGTCTGGTTATAATTTACTATTTAGTAAATTTATTAACACTGACCAAAATTCATCCTACCCAATGGATGTAATTGATTCTGATACAACTAATGCTATAACAGAAGAAACTGCAAGAGGTTCAATAGGTTGGTATTTTGATTCTACTAAAAACTTGAGTTTAAATCTTATGAGTACTAGTAATATTAATAGTATATTAAATAGAACTGCTACTAATTCATTAACATATAATGATTTTCATACAATGTTTGTTGAAGTGAATATAAAAGAACATACTAATTTTACTATAAGTGCATTTGGAAAAACATCTATTCCTATTAATGATATGGGTCAGAAAATAATTTATTTTAAGAATAGTCCTTTTACACCAGAACCATATGTCGTACCACCCACAACATCTTTTATTACAAATTTAATTCCAGCCAATCCATCTATTCAATATACTGGTGTAGATGTTGGAACTCATAAATATAGAGTAACATTTTTTACAGATGTTGGTGAGACCTTATCAGGTCCAAATGATTATACTTCAACAATTCAAGTTCTAGCAGGTCAAGGAAATGTTATCATATCATCTCTTCCTATATCTGATGATCCAAGAGTGAAAGGTAGAAAAATTTATAGAACTACTGCAAATGACTCGTTATCTGTATATAAATTTGTATTACAATTATTTGATAATACGACTCTTACAGTTACTGATAGTATTCCAGATTATCAATTAGGAGCAACTCTTCCTACTACTAATACGGCAAGTTCTGGTACATTAGAAGTTCCTCAAGGTGGCTACTTTAGTCAGCTGAATCCTAATGTTATTAATTCATTAGATAATTATAGTTTATTTATAGATTCTAATATTAATACTACAGATTCTTTTATTAATCTTATTGTTAATGCAGCTAATAATACAGATATTGAGATATTGTCTTATGGATATAAATTAAGAGGATATCCTCCTATTCATATGCAAACGAGATGGTCAACACTTGATAATAGTCCTCTTATTAGTAATGTTAATGGATTTCTTACAATTGAAAAAGATGCTTTTAGTATTGCAAGCGCTCAAGATACAATTGTTGATTCTAAATTTAAGGTTATTGCATATGGTGATTTTATTAAGGGTAATTATTTACAAAATCCATTAAGTGGAGAATATGCAGATATTCGAGTTAATATTGAAGTTAACAAGGCAGCAGTACAGAATGCATTATTTTATTTAGATTCGGCTGATATGAATAATTATACAATCAAAATTGATGGTTTAGAATATATGTCAAATGGTGTTGCTATTACAGATGCTAATGGTAATATTAAAACAAACTATGTTACATTTGGAAATACCAAATATATTATGGGTGATCTTACTATTGATAATAATATTGAATCAACTTATATAAATACTGTTAATAATATGAAAATATTTGTTAGAAATGGTGGTTTGACACCAGTCTTATTACAAGGCGTTTATGCAGCTATTTTCAAGGCATTTAATAAATCAGGTTCTATTCTTAATCCCAGTTTATTAAGTAGTGTTAATAATCTTGCTAGTGAAGTGTTAAAACCAAATGTACCTGCTGCACAACTTGCTAGTGATGAAAGTAATAATTTAGAATTGGGTGGTGTGTATTCATATCGTATCACATATTATACTAATACAGGTGAAACAGAATGTAGTTTAGAATCTAATTATGTGACTCAATCTACTACCAATAAAAAAAAGATTTTAATTACTTTGCCCATATCACAAGATATACGAGTATTAGGTAGAAAGATTTATCGTAGAAAAGTAATATCAGCATTAACATCACATCTTTATATTGTATCGGTTGCTAATAATATAGATACTTTATTTCTTGATGATATCTTAGAACCAACTAATACTACAGTTTCAAGACCATCATTAGCCTATTTAACAGCAAATGATAGTTCGTACAGCGTATTAACAGCCGCTAGATTGATGGATGTTACACAAAGTATATTATCACCCAATATATCATATCAATATAAGATTACTTATTATAATGTAACTGATAATATTGTATTAGAAACACTACCATCCGATGCATCAACACCTATTATTATGCTTCCTGTAAGTTGTAAAATTATTGTTAATATCCCAATATGTCCTAATAATACTATTACAGGTAGACGAATATATAGAACAATTAATGGTGGAAATACTTTTGTATTAATTGGTGTCATACCAGATAATGTTACTTCATTATATATTGATAATGTTTCAGATAGTATGGTTGATATAACAACGATTGCACCTACAGTTAGTACATTACCATCTATTAATACACCATTGTTAACATCAGTCGGTGGAAATGCATTTACATATTTATATACAAAAATAATTAGTATGAATTTATTAACAAATGGTTCTTATATATATAAATTTACTTTTATTGTTTCTAATACTGTAAATGGTACAACTATATTAGGTGAAACAGATGCATCGGACCAATCTAATACTATTTATCAAAGTATTGATTCTGCATCAAAGATATTACTAAACTTACCAATTAGTACGAGTCAGAATGTAATAGGAAGAAATATTTATAGAACTAATGCATCAGGAAATATTTTCAGATTTCTAACAACTATAAATGATAATAGTACAACAATTTATTTTGATAATATACCAGATAAAAATTTAGGTGTTATTATTCCACTAAATAATACTACTAATATTACTGCTCCAATTATTAATACAACAAAGAGTGCTGCTGGTAATATTGATCCATTAAATTATCTTTTAGCCAATTCATTTAATGAAGTAAATGTACCAGCATATCAATCAAATATATTTAAATTATATAACTATTCTGGAAGATTTGCACAAGATCAATTAATATACTCTAGTAATACTAATAATACAGTAGGTAATAGTGTAAATGGTATAAATAGTAGCGGTATAGCAATACCTAATGGTACTCAAATTTATAATACAGTTAATATGAATTTAGAAAATATGGAATTAAATATTAGATGTAAATTAAGAGGTGCACTATATAATGTGGCTAATAATAATGCATTGATTAAAACACCATTAACAAAAGCTATAGCTGAATTTATTTTTGGTAAATATAATAATTCTATTAATGGCATAGTTAGTGAACCCAGTACACTAGTACGCCAAGTTACAAGAGTTGGTAGTAATACTTTTGGACTTGATGAGTTGGGTGTACAAATGGATATGATGAATAATGATAAGAATAATGATGGTACATATAAAGTAACAAATGAAATGCAATATGAGATTATATTCATAATTGGATTAATTCAAAGGGTGTCATAAATTGCGGTAAAACCGAACTTATGATATAATTAAAAATATAGGAGAAAACTAATAATTTTTTTGAGAAATTTTTATATTTCAAAAAAATAGTTGGAAGAAATTAGTTAAAAGTTATGCCAAGTTTTTCAGTCAAATTAGTTTTAATTGTAGCTAATTTAGCAGTATCAACATGTTTATCAGATGGATATTCTACAGCATAATAGAATAATGCAATATCCATATTAATATCATTAGATTTAGTAACATAATACTCAACTGGTTCCAGTTTCTGAGGCATAATAAAATCTCTAGCAAAAGATGCTAAAATCATATTATCAATAGCATTCAATACATAAGTATAAAATGTAACATCTGCAGCTGTAATTTGACCAGATAAACCACTTGCTGCATTTGTAATAGCTGTTGCAACTACACTAGTAGAAGTATCTGAAATTTTTTGACTTTCTTGTAAAGTAGCTTTAGCACCAATTGGCACTTCTCCCATTACTAAATTATTAGCATCAACAAAACTATTATATTTTTCTGCACCTAAATCTATTATTCGGACCATAATTATATTATGATATATTTTTAAATTAATAAAAATTCTTATTTTAAATTATTTTTAGAAATATCAATATAATTCTTAGCTACAGATGAATTATCAGGTGCTTTTCCTAATATATTTAATACATTAGCTTTCAAATTAAGAAAACCAGTAATTTGAATACCATCTATAGTTCCACCATTTATTATAATATAATAAAGTTTTAATAAATCATTAGCTTTTGTAGATAAATTAGGTGCATTTATATAATTAGGCGCAATAAGATTAGACACTTGTTTATCTTTATTAATAACCGTTAAAAAATCATTTAAATATGCTGATATTTGTTCTTTAATTTGTGTTTGGGGATTAGTAGTTGCCATAAAAAATCTATACTATTATTATATGGAAGAAATTTTACTTAACATTGATAGTAGATATCGTGATACATTAATCTATCCAAATGAAACTAAATTTAGATATACATTAGAAAAAAGTATTAAAAATGTTGGATCAATTAAATTGGCTAGTTTAGAAGTTAATAACTCTATTAACTATATTAGTTCTACTAGAAAAAATAATTTTATTAAAATTCATTTACCAAATAAACTAAATGATCCTATTGGTACTATTATTCAATTAGAAGATGGTTTTCTTCAATTAGTTGCTAGTATTAATACACTTATGAATAGTATTTTTGAAGGATTATTTAATAAAAATAGTAGTTTACAGACAAAACAAGTTAATGGAGAACCAATATCAGAAAAATATTTTTATTTTTTTTACTTGAATAGTGATTTACAATTAGCATTAGATTTTAATAATGCTGATTATATGCCAACAACCTTACAAAATCCTCTTATATTGCAACAGGGTTGGTATAGTATGTATGGAATGGTATTACAAATTAATAATTATATAACTCAAAAATATAATGAAAGACTTGCGTATAAAAATAATAATATTAATGATACGAGTGTAATTGAATTAGACTCTGGAAATTTTCAATTCACTTCTGCAATAAATATAAATATATTTGATAGACGTTTTAGAAGTGTAACTTCTATAACATTAAATAATAAATTATATTATCAACCAAATGCAAATGATTGTATAAGAGTTGATAATATTACAATAAATAATAATATTTATAATGCAAATAATTTGGCTACTAATTTGTATACATTTAAGAATGATTTCTATAAATTTTATTTATATGATACATCAAATTTTATTATTGCAATTACTAGTAGTGATTATCCTGTTTTAGGAATTCTAGATAGAATGGCAACAAATTCTTATATTATTCCAAATGGATATGTTGGTGCAGGTACTAACTTGTTAGGTAGCTCAATATATTATTTGAATAATAATGCTGCAGACCCAACTATGGATAATACTCAAATTTATAATTTACAAGCAACCACAAATTTAACATCTTTAAGAATAAGTATTACTAATACATTTACAAAACCATCAAGTACATCAGGTTCTAATACAAATTATTATTTTTACTGGCAAGATATAACAACACCTAATAATCAAAGTTGGACAACACCCGATTCATCAAATGTAACAGGTAATCTTGTTATAAAATCTTATTTATTAGCAAATGGTTTTATAACTATTGCACAATATAATGATATAATATATAAACCAAATTGCAAAAAAGATATTGCATCATTTGAAATAGATTTTAATACATATAATGATTTGAATACTTATTTAGTTAATAATATAATTGATATAAAAAATTTACAATATCCACCTCTTGGTTATTATCTTGGTTTTAGACCTGATATGACAAAAAAAGCTAACAAGTTTTTAATTTCACCAATATGGCTAGATACAGATTGCATAATAGCTGCACCTAGAATGTTTAATACATCAGGTGATGCTTATATATTTATAAGAATTAATGATTATGGTTATCTTAATTTTTTTAATAAATCAATGCTAGGTAAAATTCTTATGACAACTGGTCTTGGTAATCCAAAGATTGATGATGGTATGAGTAAAGAATATCGTTTTAGACAACCAATTAATATTCAAAGACTTGATATTGAGTTGGTTGATTATCTTGGTAATACATTAGATTTAAATGGATATGATTGGTCATGTACAGTTGAAATTAAACCTTATGTTAGCTCTACACAAAAACTTATTAATGAGAAACAAGCTCTTGTTTTTAGTTAAAAAAATTATATATTTAATGGGTTAATTATACTATTATTTTTAAGTATTTTTAATATAATAAAATAATATAAAGATTTAGTACATATTATATTTATAATGAATAATAATAAGAATGTTGCAATTGGTATCGATCTTGGTACTACCTACAGTTGTGTTGGTGTATATATGAATGGTAAAGTAGAAATTATTGCTAATGATATGGGTGAACGTACAACTCCCTCATATGTTGGTTTTAATGATGTTGAACGTATGATTGGTATGGCTGCAAAGAATGCAGCTTCTTCTAATCCTACTAATACAGTTTATGATGCGAAACGTTTGATTGGTCGTAATTATATGGATAAAGCAGTTCAAGATAATCTTAAACATTTTTCATTCAAAGTTGTTGATAAAAATGATAAACCAAAGATTCAAGTAACTTTTAAAGATGAAGAGAAAGAATTCACACCAGAAGAAATTTCAGCAATGGTGCTTACAAAGATGAAACAAACAGCTGAAGATTATTTAGGTTATCCTGTTAAAAATGCAGTAGTAACTGTTCCAGCTTATTTTAATGATGCTCAACGTCAAGCAACTAAAGATGCGGGTGTTATTGCTGGTCTTAATGTACTTCGTATTATTAATGAACCAACTGCAGCTGCTATTGCATATGGTCTTGATAAGATGTCAGAAGCATCAAAGAATGTACTGATTTTTGATTGTGGAGGTGGTACTCATGACGTTTCACTTCTTACACTTGAAGATGGTGTTTTTGAAGTAAAGGCCACTGCAGGTGATACCAACTTGGGTGGCGAGGATATCGATAATCGTATTGTTGATTATGTTGTCGAAGAATTTAAGAAGAAACATAAAGTAAATCTTAGTGATAATAAAAAAGCAGTTAGACGTGTTCGTAGTGCAGCAGAGAAAGCAAAACGAGCACTTTCAAGTCAAACCCAAACATCAATTGAAATTGATTCACTCCATGAAGGAGTAGATTTGAATCTTACTTTAACTCGTGCTAAATTTGAATCTCTTTGTATGGATATTTTTCAACGTACACTAGCACCAGTAGAACGTGTACTAACTGATGCTAAACTTTCAAAAAATCAAGTTAATGAAGTGGTATTAGTTGGTGGTTCAACTCGTATTCCAAAAATTCAAGAGCTCCTTACTAATTTCTTTAATGGGAAGGAACTGTGTAAATCAATTAATCCAGATGAGGCAGTTGCCTATGGTGCAGCGGTTCAAGCAGCTATTTTATCAGGAACTCGTGATGATAAACTAGACCAACTTGTTTTGCTTGATGTGACTCCCTTATCTCTTGGTGTAGAGACTGCAGGTGGTATTATGACTAATCTAATTCCACGTGGTACAACCGTTCCAACTAAAAAGACTCAAACCTTTTCAACAGCAGTTGATAATCAACCTGGTGTAACTATTCAAGTATATGAAGGTGAACGTCAATTGACTCAACATAATAACAAACTTGGTGAATTTAATCTCAAGGGAATTCCACCAATGGCTCGGGGTACTCCACAAATTGAAATTACTTATGATGTAGATGCTAATGGTATTCTTTGTGTTTCAGCTGTTGAGAAATCATCTGGTAAAGCAGAAAAGATTACAATTACTAATCAATCAAGTCGTCTTAGTAAAGAGGATATTGAGCGAATGGTAAATGATGCTGAGAAATTCAAGGCAGAAGATGAAAAAGTTAAAATGAGAGTTGAAGCTAAGAATAAACTTGAGAACTATTGCTATAATCTAAAGTCTTCAGTTCTTAATGAGGAGAAGATGAAACAAGCTTTAGGAGAAGACCTTAGTACTGTTGAAAAAACAGTAGAAGAAACTCTTAAATGGGTTGAAAATAATAGTAATGCAACTACCGAAGAATATGAAGACAAGTATAAACAAACTGAAGCCCTTTTAATGCCACTTGTATCAAAAGCATATCAATCGAATGTACCTACAAGTATGCCAGCAGGTGCAGAAGCTAGTGGTCCAAAGAATGATGATGTCGATTAAAAAATATAATTTAAATTTTTATAATAAATATAATAATGAAACTAATTATTATATTTATATTTGTATTTATATTTTTATACCCTTGAAGATTTAAATATTTTTGTTTGTAGATGATATATTTCTTATAAAGTATATTATTTATTTAGTTCATTATTATTATTATAAAATAAAATTATTTAGCTTTTCCCTCTAATAACAAATAAGGGTGTTTTGTATTTCTTAGCAGGTAATAAGTATTCAATATTACGGTCAATTTCTTCAAAATATAAAGTTCCTTTCATATCAATTACATTTTTGTCATCCATATTGATATAAATCTTGCAAATATCTTTAAATTCATCTATAAATGAACACATTCCGTTCTCATATAGATTAATAATTTCATCATTCTTCCCTTTAAAATTTTTTAATTTCGTCATAATATCAATTACAATGGCAAGTCTTTCACTCTTATTATTATACATTAATATGATTAACAAAAATATTTTGTATAAAACGAGCTATGAATAATAGATTTTATGGGATAATTCCAAAAGTATTTGGAAAATCCAATATTATATAAAAAATATTATATATATAAAATATTAAGAGAAATTAAAATTCAATTAATTCAACTTTCATATAATTGCCGTAACACCGTATTAAATACTTGGGATAATAATAAATTAATAGCAAAAATAAATTCCAATCATTATAAGGATAATTCTTCAGATGAATATGATAGTGATTTGTCAGAAGATGAATATGATAGTGATTTGTCAGAAGATGAATATGATAGTGATTTATCTGATAAGTTCATATTATCAATATTAAATAAATAATGACACGTCTTTTTTATATTAGAAACGAACAATATATAATAACTTTCAGAATAAAATAAAATATCTAATATAAATATAATAATGACAATCAGATATGTATTACATCCATCCCCTAATATAAATCCTAATTATAATTCAGTAACTGGAGCTTTAGCAGATGCTATATCGGGAGATGAAATTCATATTCATAATTCTAATATTGATGCCTTATTAGTAATTAATTTTTATATAGATAATTCACAAGTTGTATTAGCTTTTAATGAAAACCAAAATTTAGGGTTTGACCAAGTATTAAATAATAGTTCAGCTAATTTTTTAAAATCAAATAGTAATATTTATTATAATGCTGGAAGTGTGATGATTGGTCCTGAATCAGTTTTTTATACAACTAGTGTCGCTACTTTCAATGAAATATATAAATTAAAAGTTCATGGTGGTGCTAAATTTCAAGCTGGTACCATTTCAATTGGTACAGCATCTGAAACAGGTAGTAATTTTAGCGAACATTTTAGAATTGATACATATGGTAATCTTCGTATTGGTTTAACTAATCAAACATTATTAACTATTGATTCATCAACTGGTAATATGATGATAACAGGTACATCAGTTTTAAATAATAATGTTACTGCAACAGCTGCATTAAATGTAAGTGGTATGACAACATTATTAGGAGCTATAACAGCAGTTGCTACTCTTAATGTATCAGGTGAATCAACATTACTTGGTAATACTACCCTAGCTAGTCAATTAAATGTAAGTGGTATGACAACATTATTTGGTGATACTACT
>Ga0164292_10000460_pt1 | contig 31801 bp, 31 predicted proteins | sample GEODES117metaG_FD_111486 | JGI IMG/M metagenome (GOLD analysis project Ga0164292, IMG submission 111486) | Eutrophic lake water microbial communities from Lake Mendota, Wisconsin, USA - GEODES117 metaG | ecosystem: Environmental > Aquatic > Freshwater > Lake | place: USA: Lake Mendota...
AGCCTAATGGATTTCTTCAGGTTCCTTTCGGAAAAGAAAAAGCATTTCTGGCGCCATTACCCGTAGCTGCTATTCCCGGTGTTGGCGAACACACCAACCTTATCCTTCAATCCATGGGTATCCATACCATTCAACAGGTTACAGAATCGGGGCTCGAAATACTGGAAGAAAGATTGGGTAAATGGGGAACGGATTTGTGGTGGAAAAGCCAGGGAGTGCATGATGGAATGGTAAATAATGATCATGAAGCAAAATCTGTTTCTTCAGAACACACGTTTGATGAAAACAAAACCGATATAACTTTTATGCAGGGCGAATTGGTAAGGCTTATTGAGAAAGTAGGTTACGAACTGCGGCAGGATGTTAAAGTAACCGGTTGCATTGCCGTAAAAATAAGGTATTCCGATTTTGAAACCTGCTCCAGACAAACCACTATCCCTTACACCGCTTCCGATGATGAGCTGATACCTGTTGTAAAAAAACTTTTTTTGCAACTTTACAAGAAAGGCAGACCGGTGAGATTGTTGGGAGTACGTTTGAGCGAACTAACTAACGTTTCCGTACAAACGAATATTTTTGAAAGTAAGGAGAAGAAAGCCGACCTGTATAAAGCCATCGATGAAGTGAAAAACCGTTTTGGCAAAGATTACCTCAACAGGGCTTCTGCAAGGAAAAAATGATTCAATTGTTTTTTTTCAACTGTTGCATTAGTGCCCTGTATGTTTTTGGCATTTCTGCCAACAGTTGATGTTCCACATTTTTTTCATCAATGAAATTCAGGCGGTAAGAATGAAGCGCAAGACTCCCGATCATCGGCCTTTCTTCATCATCATGTTTCCCGGCTTTGTAACCTTTTTTGATCCCCGATAAATAAACAGGTTTTCCATCGCCATAAAGCGGATCGCAGGCCAGCGGATGCCCGATACTTTTTGTATGTAACCTGATCTGGTGCGTTCGTCCGGTATGCAATTGAAAACTCACCAATGTATACAAGCGGGAGGCTTCAATCACTTCATATCCGGTATGTGCGGGTTTGCCGTTACGGTGCACCTGCATCAGGCCTTTCTGCAAAGGATGTTCGTTCATGGGCAAAGTGATCTCTCCTTTGGGTTCAGCAGGGTTTCCAAGCACGATCCCAAGGTAAAATTTCTCAATTTTCCGTTCTTCAAACAATCGCGAGAAGTACTTATGGGTTTGTTCATTCTTTGCAAAAATGATCAGTCCGCTGGTATCCTTATCTAAACGATGTACGGTGTAAATGGCCCCGTATTTTTCAAGGAGCATTTCTTTAAGCGACTTAGATGATTGCTCGCGATCAGGTATGCTGAGCAGGCCGGAAGGTTTGTTGACGGCAACAAAGTTTTCATCTTCAAAAACCACGTCGTAATGTTGTTTTGGCAAATGCTTATTTCTTTTTTGAACTGTTCATGTACTTTAAGAGCCGTATTTCTTTTTCACTCAGGAAACGCCATTTTCCACGCTCTACATTTTTTTTCGTTAGCCCGGCATACATCACCCGGTCTAAACCTTTTACATCATAACCCAGGTGTTCAAAAATCCGCCTTACGATGCGGTTGCGGCCGCTGTGTATTTCAATACCAATTATCGATTTGTCTTTCGAATCCGCATAAGCAAGCGCGTCCACCGAAACCGAACCGTCTTCGAGGGTTAACCCGGCAATGATCTTATCAAAATGTGCTTTGGTAAGCACTTTATCTAATTTTACTTCATACAGCTTTTTGATTTCATAACTGGGGTGTGATAATTTTTGCGTAAGGTCCCCGTCATTGGTAAGCAATAGCACTCCGGATGTATTACGGTCTAATCGGCCGATCGGATAAACACGTTCATCAGTTGCTTGTTGAATGAGCTGTAAAACTGTTTTCCTTCCCTGGGGGTCGTCGGTTGTAGTGATGTAATCTTTTGGCTTGTTGATCAGGATGTAAACCAGATTCTTGGTAACAAACAATGGTTTATTGTTGAAAGTGATCTGGTCTGCGGGTTGTACTTTATATCCCGGTTCCATAGCAATCTGGCCATTGAGTTTTACTTTTCCTTCAGCAATCAGGGTTACAGCATCTCTTCGTGAGCAGATGCCGCAATGGGCAAGAAACTTATTCAAAGGCATCACGGCCGTTTCAGATTTTTCGCCACCTGATTTGGATTTTCCTTTAAGGGTTGCTGCTTTCCCATTGATCAGGGATGCTTTCTCCGCATTGGGTAATTGAGCTGGCGCAGACGGCTTTTTTGCGTCTTTAGGTGCCGAAGCGTTCAACCTCGCGGCTATGCGGGCCTGATATTTTTCTTCTTTTACCTTGTCGAAATAGGCCGCACGTTCTTTTTTGATTTTCTTCTTCTCCTGGCGGTGCTCTTCTTTGATAACACTGTTCTTTTTGGGAGCAACAAATTTTTGGAATGGAGACTGGCTCATATGTAGTGGTTTACTGTTTTACAACAGGATGAAAAGCAAAGTTACCATTTCATACCAATGTTATTTATATAATATGCCAATATTTTATAAATCCTATCCCGAATGCTTTCGGGAGTAAATGCCGATGGTATCAAACAAATAGTACAATGTGGCGATAGCCGATATTGGACTATATTGTTTGTCCAATCGGTATTAAGCCGGAAAATAGATGATTTTGAATCTGGTAAAAAAATGAAGTCTTAACATTATACGCAAAAAAAAATGCGGATTTCCGCACTTTTCAACCTATTCTTTCAAAAATTCAACTTTGTTTTGGATGGCCATTTTTATCAGCACGTGAACCTTTCATGGCTTCCATTTTTTTAAATTGTTCCGGAGTAAGTATTTGCTGCATTTCTGTTTTTGCCTTTTGTTTGATCAGGAACAGCTGCATTTTCTTTTCTTCTTTGTCAAAAGCAGGATTTTCTTTAATTTTTTGAAACTCTCCTTTGTTAGTTTCATGTAGTTTTCTCATGCGGCTTACCTGATCTTCATTTAGTGCTAACTTACCACTGATAATATTCATATGCTTTTCATATTTCTCGTCGGCAGTTTTACGCTTAGCCATTTTCTGATCGGCTAATTGTTGTTTTTGTTCAGGAGTTAAAATGTTTTGCTTTTGTTGATAAAGCGCTGCATCGAGTAAATCTTTTCTCTCATTGAAGGTTTTCAGGGAAAGGTTGGTTTGAGTTTGTAAAGCAGCAAGCTGAGTATAATACTTTTGATGCGCGGCTTTCATTGCCTCACGCTGACTGGAACTTAAATCGGGTTTTCCCGCCATTTTATGTTTTGGATGATGGCAGGAATTACCTTCCCGATTAACAGCTTCAGGGTTGATTTCGGCTTTTTGTGCTTGTATTCCGAAACTAGTCAGCAAAGTGGCGCAAATGAGGATTATTTTTTTCATAATGTGTTTAATTGATGAGATAGACTTTATTCAGTTATACAAGTTTAACCGGTTTGGATTTTTGTAGAAAAAAAATCAGCCTTTATTCGCCAATTGCCCGCATGCCGCATCAATATCCTTTCCCCGGCTGCGCCTCACCCTAACATTTACCCTGTGTTTGGCGAGGTGATCGGTAAATTGTTGCGTGGTATCATCATCAGGTTTCACAAAACTTACCCCTGCAATCGGGTTATATTCTATCACGTTGATGAGATGGGTAGGTATCTTCCTGTAAATCTTTATCAATTCGTCGGCGTCGGCCAAACTATCATTCTGATCTTTAAAAAGGATGTATTCCAAAGTGATATCATTCTTTGTTTTATCATAAAAATAATTCAAGGCTTCAATCAATTGGTTGATCGTATTGCTTTCATTGATCGGCATGATGGCATCCCTTTTATCGTCGGTGGCTGCATGTAAAGAGAGGGCAAGATTAAACCGTACCTGGTCATCACCCAATTGTTTGATCATTTTAGCCACTCCTGCAGTAGAAACAGTAATCCTTTTCGGGCTCATTGCCATACTATCACTCGCCGTGATCCGGTCGATCGATTTTAATACATTTTTATAATTCAACAAAGGTTCGCCCATCCCCATGTAAACGATATTCGACAGTTTTTGATTGTACATGCGTTCACTTTGTTCATTGAGCATGGCAACCTGATCATAAATTTCATCAAATTGTAAATTTCTTTTCCTTTCCATCTTGCCGGTTGCACAAAAAGCACAGGTAAGGCTGCAACCGATCTGCGACGACACGCAGGCTGTAAACCTTTTTTCAGTAGGAATGAGCACGCCTTCAATCAAATGTCCATCATAAGTGCGGAACCTCGATTTCACAGTGCCATCTCCACTTAACTGGGTAACATCAGTTTCAAGGGCATTCATTTCATAATCGGCACTCAATTGTTTTCTCAATTCCAGGGAGAGGTTACTCATTTCGCCAAAATCGCGGGCATTTTTCTTCCAAAGCCATTCATAAACCTGGATAGCCCTGAATTTTTTATCTCCAATAGACTCAAAATAGGTTTTCAATTCAGGTAAACTCAGTTCACGTATATTTCTGCTTTCTGGCATCATACAAAGATAATCATCATCCCCATGTTTCAGTTGTTGAAAGACGGAACCTTTTCAATTGTTATCTTTGTGTGCTCATTATTATTGCTATTAAAGTTTTATGGATGAGCCATTTTTTTCAAACCATTGATTATGGAAGATGTATTTGTGATTGATTCGGTTAGAACTGCCATCGGAAAATATGGCGGTGCTTTATCGGCTAAACGTCCGGATGATTTACTGGCTCATGTTATTCGCGGTTTATTAAAGCGTAACCCCGGAATCGACCCTTCAGCAATTGAAGATGTGATTGCCGGCGCAGCTAATCAAAGCGGAGAAGACAATCGTAATGTAGCTCGGATGGCTTCACTGTTGGCGGGCCTACCGGCCTCCGTACCCGGTACTACGGTAAACAGGCTTTGTGCCAGTGGCTTACAGGCCATTATGGATGCAAGCCGTGCAATTGCCTGTGGGGATGGACGTTTGATGATTGCCTGCGGCGTTGAAAGCATGACGAGGGCACCGTTTGTGATGCCCAAGGCATCAACGGCTTTCGACAGGCAGTCTGCTGTTTATGACACTACAATGGGTTGGCGTTTTATCAATCCGGCTTTATCGCAAATGTATTATCCATATACCATGGGTGAAACCGCCGAAAATGTGGCCAGGCAATGGAATATCAGCCGCGTTGCCCAGGATGAATTTGCATGGGAAAGCCAACAAAAATATGATGCCGCACTTAAAAAAAACCGGTTCCACGATGAAATCATACCGGTGCAGATTCAAGTTGGGAAAGACCAGTTTGATTTTGACCAGGATGAACATCCGAGGCTCAGTTCTCTCGAAAAACTGGCTCAGTTGAAACCTGCTTTTATCAAAGATGGAACAGTTACTGCCGGAAACAGCAGCGGTATCAATGATGGAGCTGCCGCCATGCTGCTGGCCTCTTCATCAGCGGTTAAAGAATTCGGATTAACGCCCATGGCCAGAGTGAGGAATAGGGCAGTGGCGGGTGTTGAACCATCAGTGATGGGCATCGGACCGGTACCGGCAACCCAAAAAGTACTGCATCGTGCAGGAATTAGTGTTGCAGACCTTGACCTTATTGAACTAAATGAGGCATTTGCATCTCAAAGTATCGCCTGCATCCACGATCTGGGGTTTGATCTTCAGCGTGTGAATGTAAATGGAGGTGCTATTGCACTTGGTCATCCTCTTGGTTGCAGCGGTGTACGTATCTCCACTACATTGCTCCACGAGATGAAGAAAAGGAAAAGCCGATACGGTCTGGCTACCATGTGTGTTGGGGTTGGGCAGGGGTCTGCAATCCTCTTTGAAGGCCTTCAGTAACTAACGGTTAAGGTGAGCCTAAATTAGTTTCCTATCTTTCGAAGCGACTTGCTTACCATGAACCTGTTAACGCTTACACATATCACCAATAGCAGGATGGCAAGTACAGGCACTGCCGGATGAACCCATACAGGCAATTTATCTTTACCTGCAATTGAAAACCTGCTGAAATACCATTGGAGTAATTGGGTGAAACAAAGCGCTGTGATGATCACTCCTGCATATACGGGTATCCATTTTCCGGATACCGCTCTCGCCAAAGCTTTAGGTGCATATCCAAGCATCTTCAAACGTTGTAAATTTTCTTTGCTTCTTGCTATCATCAATTGCAGGTAAAATGCAAACAGCATGATGGCAAGCAATAAGATCAGCACTGCAAATGATGCCATACCGGTTACTACTGCCTGTAATACCTGTTTGATGCGTCCAAATTTAGTCCTGTCTTTATTCACCCGGTAATTATTCGATTCCAGATATTGAAGCAGGCTGGTATTGTTAGCATCCTTTGTTTTGATATAAACCCTCGATACCGGGGCCTGTGTAACATTTCCTAATTTCTGATTGGCCCATTGCAGAAAATTTTCCGGAACCAATACCGAGTTGATGCGGTCGCTTACCCCAACGATACGCCCTTTGAAGGGAACCATTCCACCCGGCCCATAGCATTCGAGGATGAAACTAACAGCACCAATGCTCTTTTCCGAAAACTGGGGTAAATCCTGAGTGGTTGCAAACACATTATACATTTCCAGAAAATCTGCAGCTAATATCACGGGTACTTCAACCTGGCCTGGTTCCCAATGAAAGGAAGATGGCGCGCTATCAATAAAATCTTTCCGGATAGATTCCAAAAACAATTCGGTACTGAAAGGAATCAGATCTCCGGCACTGGCCCTTGTTTTGAATTGATTGCTTTGTAACGGGGCAACATCCTCCAGAAAAGGCTTTTGCTTTAATGCTATGATTTCTGAAGGGGTGAAACGGTTGTCGGATCCCATATTTTCATTTGTAATCAATTTGGTTACGGGTAGATAATCGAAGCCGTCTTTTCCGGGGTTTTTTTCCTGAAGCAATTGGCTAACGTTGATGGATACCTGTAATGCAGAAAGGAGGAGCCAGGCGCCAATTGCGAGCCCTGTAAAACTCAACAGTCTTGAAAAACGATGCCCGGGTTGTTCCAGGAACGATGCAATTCCTGATGGCTGATTTTTAGCCCTGGATGAATTTTGTTGTGGTTGTTTCTGCATAAAGTTTACAGATGGTACAATTGATTGGTTTCAAATCCATCCACTTTTTCAAGATCAGCCAGGATGATCGAGGCCTCCCTTTTTTGGGCTTCAGTTGTAATCAGTTCGAGGGCTTTATTTCGATTAGCCGTATCAAGATGACTGAAGGGCTCATCTAACAAAATGAAATCAAAAGGTTGTTGCAGCGCCCTGATGATGGCGATCCGCTGTTGTTCGCCATAGCTGCATTCCCTGGCCAGGCGATCGAGTTTGTTTGAAATACCAAGTTTATCCGCCATTTCCGCGATAGTATCTTTCTCTTGATATGGGTTTAGCTGGCGTTTGATTGTAATGTTTTGCCAAACCGTATGATCGGGAAACAAACGCAGGTCCTGAAAAACAATACTGATCTTCGCTGCCCTGTAAGCAGCCATTTCATTGGCATCAAGCGATTTTACATCTCGATTATCGAAGGATAGCGTACCGGAATAACCCTGCCTGATTTGATAAAGAAAATGAATCAGTGAAGTTTTGCCACTGCCACTGGGGGCAACAATATGCAAATGAGCAGCTTTTTTCCAGAGCAAATTTTTATTCCAAATTTCGGAGCGCTCGATTTTTTCAGCCTCCAGAAAAACCGGCTTGATTTGTTGTAAACTGATTTGCATAACTAATAAAAAGCCGCCATCCGATGATGACGGCCTTATGATTTTTTTTCAGGTACTAATTGGGAGATACTGTTGCGTCTTCAGTAACTACCGGCTCTTCATCAGAAAAATAAGCAGCCATTTCCTGCTTCCGCTTTTCTTCTTTTGCTTTAATCACTTCCCCAACTTTGCCAAGGTATTGGTTCAATTGTTTCATGCTACTGGTTTTTTTATCTACCAGATTCACCTCGATATGTTGGGTAGAGCCGCCATCAATGAAATCGCCACCTTTTGCAACGATGTTATCCCACATTTTTACAGAAGCCTGAAATAGGATATTATCAAGGCTATCTTTAGCCACTTCATCTTTACCGGCATTAAAAAGAGTTTGGAAATTTACAAAAGCTGCTACAGGGCTTCCTGATATCTGATCAAGGAAATCCATCTTATTGCTTCCGGATTCGAGAACGAATTTATTTACACTTTCTTTCTTACTTCCAATGGCAAAAAACTTATCGTTGGTATTGTAAAAAACCTGATTGTTGCCCATTCTGTTCTTACCCATTTTATTTCCGGCATCTATCAATTTTCCAAAAGCTTTTTTATCATTTACCGAAGCAGCAAAAATGGCATTCACATCCGGATTACCCATTGTGCCGCCTTTGGTATTGATATCTGAAATAGCCAGTAGGATATCACCATTGTTAGCCTTTACAAAATCATCGAGGTTGAAGCCAAGATATGCAGAGCCCATATTGATGAAACCATCTAAACCAGCCATTTTTACGAATTCCCTTAATCCTTCAGGTTTAAAATTCATTGCAACCAATACGGCAACATCCTTACCGTTGAAACGTTTCATCATATCTGTATTCACTTTATTGCCGCTGTATTTTTTCCAGAGATCCGACATTTCTTTGCCTGCATAAGATTTAGCATCAACGGTGATTTTTCCATCATCAAAACTTGCTGATGCTGTGGTGATAGAACCTTCATACAGCTTACTCAGGTTAAGCATACTCAAGGCTGCCATTCCGGTAGAACCGGTAGATATTTCGCCTACATTCAGCCAGAAATGAATATCGCCTTTTTGCTTAACCAGTTCTGTAAAGCGGGATTCTTTGCCTAAACTAACTGCTTCTTTAAGCTCATGTAATTGCACACAGATACCTTGTTCATTTCTGTTGGCAACCGGCGCAGGATTATTGTTGTCGCCAAAGCTGTTGCTAAACTTATTGATATCGTTCAGTTGAGGCATATCGATTACGGTAATGAAGCGGTCATCTTTCCATGAGCTCATCACTTTATCATTGCCCATGAATTGAATACCGTTTTTCTCCGTTGCCTGAGTTGATTTGGTAGCTTCAGCATTAAATTTCTTGAATTTCTCTTTATCGGTAATACTGCCTTCCATCGCCACATAACCACCGGTGGAATCTTTTTGAACAAAGAACAGGAAATCCTTTTTAGTGTCAATGCCGGTGTTTTCAGGATTGTCTAATGCATTTTTTACAAAAGCATCCAAAGTAGAATCCTGATACAGTTGTTTAAACATTGCATTTTGCTTCACATCATCCCAGGGTAATTTTTTGGTCATCGACTCGCCATCTACCAGTACTACCATTGCTGCATTTTTGGGGATGTATCTCCCTTCTTTATTGGATTTGCTACAAGAACTAAAAAGCACTGTTGTAAGTAAACAACAGATGAAAGTAAATTTGAATGTTGATTGCATATAGATGGTTTGTGATTGATACAAAAAAATTAATTTGGTAACCTACTGTTTTCTCTCAGGAAATAAGTAGTGAGTTCATTTAACGGTATATTAACCTGATGACCGGTTTGTAATTGTTTTACAATGCAGGTTTCGTTTTCCATTTCACGACTCCCGACAATTACAGCAAAAGGTATCCTTTTTTTATCGGCATATTTAAGTTGCTTATCCATTTTTCCTTCATCAGGATAAAGTTCACAAGCGATTTGCTGATTCCTGAGTACCTGCAACCAGGGAAAAACAAAATGGCTTTCTTTGGTTCCCATGTTGAGGAAAAGTACTGTTGTAGCTGTTTGTAAATGATCCGGAAAAAGCTCCAACTCTTCCATCACATCGTAGATCCTATCTACTCCAAAGCTGATGCCTACCCCAGGAATTCCGGAAATACCGAATAAACCTGTTAGGTCGTCGTATCTTCCGCCGCCTCCAATGCTGCCTATCTTAACGGTTTCAGGGGCTTTAACTTCGAAAATGATTCCTGTATAATAATTGAGGCCGCGTGCGAGGGTAAGATCCAAAATGATCGGAAGGTCAGTTGTTAGCTGGAGTAAAGTTTTTATTTCGGTCAATCCTTCTCTTGCTTCTGCACTTTCCGGAAAGAGCCGGGCAATACTTTCCAGCTTTTCATCGTTACTACCATCGATGTTCAGGTAATTTTCTATCAGCTCCACCTGAGGTTCAGTGAGCGTCAATTCCTTTAAGGCTTCCTTTACTTTTTCCAGACCGATCTTATCGAGTTTGTCGATCGCTACGGTTATGCCTGTCAATAACTCCTTATTACCGCAGGCTTCTGCTAATGCCGATAATAATTTCCTGCTGTTCACCATCAGCTTATGCCCTTTCAATCCCAGTTGTGTAAATACATCATGATATAGTGCGGCCAGCTCGGCTTCATTGAACAATGATGCACTGCCTACGATATCGGCATCGCATTGGGTAAATTCGCGATAACGTCCTTTCTGTGGGCGGTCGGCCCGCCAAACCGGCTGGATCTGATAGCGTTTATACGGAAACGTAAGTTGTCCGTGGTTCATCGCCACATATCTTGCAAATGGGATGGTGAGATCGTATTTTAAAGCCCGTTCGGTAAGTAAGGGACTGTTTTTTCCGGTAAGCGCTTTTTCAAAACCTTCCCTTGCCTTATCCTGGTTTTTGGTTTCATAAAGCCCGTTATTAAGGATTTTGAAAATCAGTTTATCACCTTCCTCTCCATATTTCCCCATCAGGGTTTCCAGATTCTCCATTGCAGGGGTTTCCAGCGGCTGAAAGCCATAGATTTCGAAATTGCGGCGGATGGTGGATAGGATATAATTCCTCTTCCTTACCGTTTCTGCCGAAAAATCCCTTGTGCCTTGTGGGATACCGGGTTTGCTCATGCGTGTTGGTTGGATGGGGTTTGTTTAGCAACATAATTCTTTATCAATGCATCAGAGGCCAGGTTCAATTGCTCAAATACTTCATCATAACCATCTTCATCGCCGTACCAGGGATCTTTTACATCCATTGCTGCTCCCGGGTACAACTCATCAAGAAAAAGAAATGCCTTTTTACTGTCGAACTGCCGGCCCGCAATGCGCTTCATGTCTATCATCACATCATTGGCCATGGCATATATACGGTCGAATTTATCAAAATCGGATGCTAAAAATTGGCGGGATAGCTGTGTAGAAATATCGATGCCATGTTTCCGGGCTACTTTTTGGCTCAGGTGATGCGGAGCTTCTCCGTTATGCAAGCCGTTGGTGCCGGCACTTTCTATTTGCCAGTTTACATTCCTCTCCAGGGCTTTTTGCTGTAGGATGCCTTCTGCCAGCGGACTTCGGCAGATATTTCCCAGGCAAACCAGTAGAATTTTCATGGCACAAAGATAGCCCTTCACTTTAAAAGTTAATGATTGGCAATTACGGGTAATTATTTTGATTCCTTTTATGGATTTTAGGTTAACGGGCATCTTACCTGGGAAGGCCTTCAATTATTCATTCACCTAAAACATTAGATCATGCAACCCAATCAAATCCTTCAGGCACAACTGCTAGACATTGTGTTTGAAAACCGCAACAAATCTTATGGTGCTTATAACCTGCGCAAAAATTACCCGGTAAGGTTGTATAAAGCATTTGGACTGGTATTCCTGATTTTTGCTTTATTATCCATTTGGGCATTGTCTGCTTCTACTTCTGATATCAAGGATACAATTCCTGATCTGGTAATACGCAGTTACAGTATTCCGGGTGTTGAAACAGCCAAAAAGAAAGAACAGCCTAAACTTCCGGAAAAACCCAAACAACAGCAGCCTGCAAAAAAGGCCAACACTGCTTTATTTGTGAGCCGGATTAAAATGGTAGATCATAATGAACGTTCGAATCTGCCTAAAAACTTAGATAGCAGTGCCATTTCGAATATTACCGTTGAAGGGCCAAGGCATATTTTTACCGTAGCACATGTAGATCCTATAGCACCTAAGGGTGGAATACCTGCAAACACTACGCCAACGCACAACCCGGAGCAGCCATTAGCTTACGCAGAAGTGATGCCTTCTTTTCCGGGTGGGGTAGAAGCATTGCGAACTTTCCTGCAGAAAAACCTGGCCAATCCCCGCGATCTGGAGAACGGAGAAGAAATTTCAGTTAAAGTGGCATTTGTAGTGGGTTATGATGGCAAACTCAAGAAATTCGAAGTACAGCAGGACGGTGGAAAGGTATTCAATGAAGAAGTGATTCGGGTTTTGAAAAAAATGCCGGATTGGATACCGGGCAAAACAAAAGGCGAAAACGTTTCGGTTTACTACGCCATTCCAGTAAAGTTTTTGGCAACAGAGTAAGCAACGCTCATTTCTTACTAAATTGCAATCCTAACACTTGAAAATTATGGCTCTTGAAGAATTCGAAAAAGACCCGCTAACGGAAAGGGATAAAGGTTTTATCCGCATGAGGAGTATCATGGATTATGGCATGGGTGTTTTGTGGTCGGCAATGGGCGTATTCATGCTTTTTATCCGCCATTTCAATACAGGATTGGAAGCGAGGTTCGACGATCCCTGGATGAAAGCTTTTGGTGGCATTTGCCTTTTGTATGGTTTATTCAGGATTTATCGCGGTTATAAAAAAAATTACCTGAAAGAAAGATGACCTGCTTTATTCACCGCATATACCTTGCTTTGTTTCTGTTTCTGGTGGTTACAAGCTGTAAATCTGAAAAGAAAGTGAAAAATTTTCCAGACAGCCCGGTATCAGGTACCATACAGATCAGCGCAGATGAATCTTTCAAACCTGTGATGGAAGCCCAAATCCGCATGTTTGAAAGCAGTTTCCCAAATACAAAGGTCAAGGCAAGTTATAAATCGGAAGCCGATTGTTTAAAGGATTTTTTTAAAGACAGTGCCACCCGTTTAGTGATTGTAACGCGAGGGCTTACCCGAAATGAAGAAAAGTATATGACCGATTCCATTCATTATAATCCGGGTTGGAATGTGATTGCATCAGATGCTATTGCAGTGATCGTACCTCTATCGAGTAACGACACTTTGATTACGATGGAAAGATTGCGAGATCAGTTAACCGGAAAAATAAACCGTAACCAGGAAATAGTTTTTGATGGACTCAACGCCACGAGTACCGTAAGGTTCATTAAGGATTCCATACTGAAAGGCGCCGATTTTGATCAAACCGTAGTGAAAGCAACCCGAAATAGCAGTGATGTAATTGATTATGTGGCGAACCATGAAAACGCGATCGGATTGCTGGGGATCAGTTGGATTGGTAATCCGGAAGATACTGCTCAGGCAGCATTAAGGCAGAAAGTAAAATTGGCCTGGGTAAGATGCAATCAATGCGCTGATAGCCCCTTTGTAAAACCAATACAGGAATCGATGCTTACAAGAAGGTATCCGTTGGTAAGGGGACTGTATTATGTAATAAAAGAAAATTATTCCGGACTAGGAACAGGATTCATCTCTTTTTTAAAATATGAGCGTGGACAATTGATTTTTAGAAGGGCGTATCTGGGGCCGGTAATGGATTTCGGTATCAGAGAGGTACAAATCAATATTAAACCACCAAAAAATAAAGGATTCCTTTAACGGTTTGTTGTATAATTTTATAATCTTGCAAAAGTCTATAAACAAAAATATGAAAATGAAGCAGATAAAATTGGGCATATTGATGATGGTTTCCTTGATCTATAGCGCGGGTGCTTTTTCACAAACCATCGAAGAAGGAAAACGATTCCTTTATTATGAGCGTTACAAAAGTGCCAGTGAAACCTTTAATAAGATGTTAACTGCCAATCCCAATAATCCGGAAGCTGCTTATTATCTGGGCCAGGCGATGATCCTTTCCGATGACCGCACGGCAAAAGACCTTTCAGAAGCTAAAACCCTTTACCAGAGCAAACTTGCGGCTTCACCTAACAGCGCTTTACTAATGGCCGGTATCGGGCATATCGAATTGATAGAAGGAAAAACACAGGATGCCCGCAATCATTTTGAAGCAGCTATTTCATTAACACAAGGAAAAGATATTCAGGTACTCAATGCAGTTGGTTTTGCCAATGGAAACCCTGATTCCAAAAACGGAGATGCCAATTATGCCATCGAAAAATTAAAAATGGCCACCCAGGTTAAAAAATTCAATGATGCCAATGTGCTGGTTAACCTTGGAGATGCTTATCGCAAGGCCGGTGATGGTGGGAATGCTATTCAGGCCTATCAGCAGGCATTGACCCTTGATCCAAAATTGGCAAGGGCAAATTACAGGGCAGGCCGTATTTATCAGTCGCAGGGTAAAGGCCAGGAACCCCTTTTCATGGACTATTACAATAAAGCCATTGCCCAGGATCCTGCTTATGCACCTGTATATAACACCCTTTTTAATTATTACTACGAAACCAATGTGCCTAAAGCAGCTGAGTATTTTGAAAAATACCTTGCCGTTTCCGATAACGACCCTAAGGCTTGCTATTATAGGGCTTCCATCAAATATGCACAGGGATTATTTCAGGAAGCCATTACTAAAGCGGATGAGTGTATTGCCCAGGAAGGCGCCAATCCTTATCCCAATCTTTATGGTTTGAAAGCACTGGCTTACAACCGGCTAAACGATTCGGTACAAGCAAAAAACAATTATGAACTCTATTTTAACAAACAGGATCCAGAAAAAATCGGTTCCGGAGATTTAACCCAATATGCCTCATTGTTGCTAAAGTTCCCGGGTAATGAAGAAAAAGCAGGTCAACTGATTGATCGTGCAGTTGCAAAGGATTCTATCGAAACCAACAAAGTGAATTACCTGAAAATCATGGCTAAAACCTACGATGGCCAGAAAAATTATTTGAAGGCTGCCGATTGGTACAGTAAAATTCTCACCGTAAAGCAAAACCCGGGTAAAACTGACCTGTATTATGCTGGGTATGGTTACTACCGTGGTGCTGCATACGAACAATCTATCAACGTGTTCAACCAATACATTGCCAAATATCCTGAAGATGTTTTCGGGTATTATATGGTAGGTAAATCGAATGCTGCAATCGACACCACCGGTGAATTAGGTCTGGCTGTTCCGTCTTATGAAAAAGTAATCGAATTGGCTGAGAAAGAAGTAGATAAAACAAAAGTAAAAGATCAGTTAATGGGCAGTTACAAGTACTTTATTGAGTATTATTATAATGTAAAGAAAGATCAGGCAAAAGCCCTGGAATATGTTGATAAAGGAATCGCTTTAGATCCTTTAGATACCCAGTTGGTGGCAAATAGGGAATTGATCAGCAAAAACGACCCCAAAGCCGCTCCTCCCCGTAAAGCGGCCCCGCCAAAGCAGCCTGCAAAACCTTAAGTATTTTTATTTATATCATTCATTTGAAAGCCCGTTGTGAAAATTACAACGGGTTTTTAATTTCTTATTTTAGGTTCATAGGTATTGTATATTAAGGTGCCTGCCTTATTTTTGCTCACCAATAAGTTTAATCATTGATGATGCATCATTTTTTTCTTCAAATCAATACCAACAGCGCAGCAAATTACCTGCCGATTGTTTTACAAGTGGTTTTTGCTTTGGGGCTGGTGTTTACCATTATTTGGGGTTCCGATTTACTTGGGCCTAAGCGTAAAACCTCCGATAAACTTCAGAATTTTGAAAGCGGGGTTGAAATCAAAGGAAATGCCCGTCAACCCATGGCAATCAAGTATTTTCTGGTTGCCATCCTCTTTGTGCTTTTTGATGTGGAAGTGATTTTCTTTTATCCTTATGCAGTGAATTTCCGTGAACTGGGATGGGGTGGCTTCGCAGCAGTGATGCTTTTCGTAGGCCTGTTCCTTTCCGGTTTTATTTATATTTTCAAGAAAGGTGCCTTGAAATGGGAAGAATAAATTTCACGCCGGACTCTTTATTAATAAAGGATCCGGAGTTTTGTTCAACTAAAAAAGAAAATGACTGTTTATAGGGAAGATTCCGGTTTAAACGGTTTTCTTCTTAACGTACCTAACAAATAAAAAATATGTCACGTCCGGTTCAGTTCAACAATACCGTCAAATTTCAGGGCATACCTGAGGGATATATGGGTGAGGGCTTCATGGCAACCAATTTTGAAAAAGTGGTGAGTCTTGCCCGTAAAAATTCTATCTGGCCCCTGCCTTTTGCCACAAGTTGCTGTGGAATCGAGTTCATGGCTACCATGGCCAGCCATTATGATTTAGCTCGTTTTGGTTCCGAAAGGGTGGGCTTCTCTCCCCGCCAATGCGATTTGCTTATGGTGATGGGTACTATTGCCAAAAAAATGGGCCCGGTTTTAAAACAGGTTTATGTACAGATGGCAGAGCCTCGTTGGGTGATAGCCGTAGGCGCCTGTGCAAGCAGTGGGGGTATTTTTGATACTTATTCCGTATTACAGGGTATCGATCAGGTGATTCCGGTGGATGTTTATGTACCGGGTTGCCCACCCCGCCCTGAAGCGATCCTCGACGGGTTTATGAAAATTCAAGATTTAGTAAATGCAGAAGGGTTACGCCGTAGAAACAGTGATCAGTACAAGTCGCTAATGGAAAGTTACGGTATTCAATAAACGAAGTTTAAAGTTTTTTAGCAGAAAGGCATCAATAACTTATGTCACTTACCAACGAAAGGATTCAACAAAGACTCAACGAAAAATTTCCCGATCAGTTATACAACTGGCAGGAACCCTACGGTATGCTAACTTTCACCGGTTCAAAAGAAATCAATTTGAAAGTAATGCAATTTCTTTTTGATGACGAGGAATTGAATTTCAGGTTTCTTTCCGATTTACAGGCAGTGCATTATCCCAATCAGGTGGGTGAAGAGTTGGCTGTTGTTTACCATTTACACAACTGGGTGAGTAATGTTCGTATCCGGTTTAAAGTATTCACCGATATCAAACAGCCCGATGTATATAGTGCGACCGCTTTGTACCAATCGGCAAATTTCATGGAACGGGAAACCTATGATTTTTTCGGAGTGAATTTCATTGGCCATCCTAATCTGATAAGGATTTTAAATGTGGATGAAATGGATTATTTCCCTTTACGGAAGGAATACCCATTGGAAGACCAGACCAGGATTGATAAAGATGACGAGATGTTTGGCCGGTAATTTGGCCGCCATATAATTTTCCTATTCATGATGAACGATCATATACTTTTACCGGAAGGTAGCATCGAAAAACAAACCACTACGCTCAATCTCGGGCCTACACACCCGGCTACGCACGGTGTTTTCCAGAATGTGCTGGAATTGGATGGAGAGCGAATCCTCAAAGCCACATCAACGGTAGGTTACATCCACCGTGCCTTTGAAAAAATTGCAGAACGGAGGCCCTTATACCAGATCACACCTTTAACCGACCGTTTGAATTATTGTTCGTCTCCTATCAATAATATGGGCTGGCACCTCACCTGCGAAAAGCTGTTGGGCGTGAGTACGCCAAAACGTGTGGATTATTTAAGAGTGATCATCATGGAATTGGCCAGGATTTCAGATCACCTGATTTGCAATTCGATTGTTGGTGTAGATAGCGGGGCTTATTCCGGATTCTTATACGTGATGCAGTTCAGGGAACTCATTTATGAAATTTACGAAGAAGTATGCGGTTCAAGGCTTACTACCAATATCGGAAGAATTGGCGGGTTTGAAAGGAATTTCACCAACGCCGCATTTGAAAAGCTAGAAAAATTCCTGGATGATAAAAGCGGGTATCCGGCACAGTTACGCGAATTTGAAAACCTTTTCACCCGTAACCGTATATTTATGGAACGTACCATCGGGTGCGGACCAATAACTGCCGAACGAGCGATGAATTATGGCTTCACCGGTCCTAATCTTCGTGCAGCAGGTATCGACTATGATGTAAGGGTTCATGAGCCATACAGCAGTTATGGTGATTTCAATTTCACCATCCCGGTAGGAAAAACCGGAGATTGTTACGATCGATTCCTCGTGCGAAATGCAGAGATGTGGGAAAGTTTGAGCATCATCAAGCAGGCCTATCAAAAAGTGCAGGCCTTCAAAGGAGCTGAAGCGGAAGTTTATCATGCTGATGTACCTGCTTATTACCTTCCCGAAAAGAAAGATGTGTATACCAAAATGGAAGCGCTGATTTACCATTTCAAGATTGTTATGGGCGAAACCGAAATTCCGGCAGGAGAACTTTACAACGCGGTTGAAGGAGCAAATGGCGAATTAGGTTTTTATCTGATCAGTGATGGAGGAAGAACACCTTACCGTTTGCATTTCAGAAGGCCTTGTTTTATTTATTATCAGGCTTATCCCGAATTGATCAAAGATGGAATGCTAAGTGATGCTGTAATCACTATGAGCAGTTTGAACCTGATTGCTGGCGAATTAGATGCCTAAAAAAATTATCGAGAAGAAAAACTGAAGCAGTAAATGATACAATTTAGCGACCATAAGCTGAAAAAAGTACAGGAGATCATGTCGCGTTACCCTGAGGGGAAACAAAAAAGCGCCTTGCTACCGGTACTGCATCTTGCCCAGGAAGAATTTGGCGGTTGGCTGGATGTTCCGGTGATGGATTATGTGGCCAACCTCCTCAACATCGAACCTATTGAAGTGTACGAAGTGGCGAGTTTTTACAGCATGTATAACCTCAAACCTGTTGGCAAATATCTTTTTGAAGTTTGTCAAACAGGTCCATGTATGCTGAATGGCAGTGATGATATCATTGCCTATATCAAAGAGAAATTAAATATCCGTGTTGGAGAAACTTCTGCTGATGGACTTTTCACCCTTAAAACAGTGGAGTGTTTAGGTGCTTGTGGTTATGCACCGATGATGCAGATGGGAAAAAATTACAGAGAACATCTTACCAAACAAAAAGTAGATGAAGTTATCGCCCAATGCAGGGCTAATGCCAATTAAAATCATATACCATGCGTATTTTGAAAATGTTTATTTTTTTATCGGTTGTAGCTCTTTGTTCTTGTAAAGGTGAGGGCAAAAAAGAAGAGGCGGTTTCAACAGATACGGTTTCTACCATGAAAATGATTACCGATAGCAATGTGATTACAGCTGCAATCGATACGGTTCATACGGCAAGCAATTCGCTCGATTGGGACGGCACTTATAAAGGAACCTTACCCTGTGCAGATTGTGATGGCATTGAAACTGAACTGCAGTTGAATAAGGACATGACTTACGCCAAAACCACTCGTTACCTGGGCAAAAAAGTGAGTATTCCTTCTACAGCTCATGGAACTTTCATTTGGAAAGATGGGTCGCATGTTTTTTTACAAGGATTGCCCAATGAACCCTCCACTTATTTTGTGGCGGAGAATAAAATTTTTCAATTAGATGAGCAAGGGAAAAAAGTAGAAGGGTCGTTAGCAGATAAATACACGTTGGTAAAAATAAAATAGGGCAGTAAATCTGAAAATAACCGCAAAAGCGGAATTGGGTATGGGTAAAAAATTATTATTAGCAAAAGCAGATGTTCCGGGTATCCGTCATTATGATGCATATCGCCGGGAAGGTGGCTATCGGAGTGTTGAAAAAGCATTGCGCATGCAACCTTCAGATATCGTCGAAGAGGTGAAGAAGAGTGGTTTACGTGGAAGAGGCGGTGCAGGTTTTCCAACCGGCATGAAGTGGAGTTTTCTGGCAAAGCCTGAAGGCGTTGCTCGCTACCTGGTTTGTAATGCTGATGAAAGTGAACCGGGTACTTTCAAAGACCGGTACCTGATGGAATTCATTCCACACCTGCTTATTGAAGGAATGATTGTTTCTTCTTTCGCATTGGGCAGCAACGTAAGTTATATTTATATCAGAGGTGAGTACGATTGGATCACCGATATTCTGGAAGAAGCAATCGCTGAAGCTCGAAGTAACGGATGGCTCGGGAAAAATATTCTGGGTACCGGCTTCGATTGTGAAATGTATGTTCAGCGTGGTGCAGGCGCTTATATCTGTGGTGAAGAAACCGCTTTGCTGGAATCTTTAGAAGGAAAACGAGGAAACCCAAGAATCAAACCGCCATTTCCTGCAGTAAAAGGATTATGGGGTTGCCCAACGGTGGTGAACAATGTAGAAACTTTAGCAGCTGTTGTTCCTATCATCAATGAAGGAGGAGAAGAATATGCTAAAATCGGCATAGGAAAATCTACCGGCACTAAATTGATCTCTGCCTGCGGAAATATCAACAAACCAGGCATCTACGAAATCGACATGACCATTTCGGTGGAAGAGTTCATTTACAGTGATGAATATTGCGGTGGTATCCCCAATGGCAAGCGACTGAAAGCCTGTATTCCAGGAGGATCTTCAGTGCCTATACTTCCTGCAAATCTTTTACTCACTACAGCCAAAGGTGAAAAAAGATTGATGAATTATGAAAGCCTTAGTGACGGCGGTTTTGCTACAGGATCTATGATGGGATCGGGTGGATTTATTGTGCTCGATGAAGACCAATGCGTGGTAAGGCATACGTATACCCTTGCAAGATTTTATCGCCATGAAAGTTGCGGACAATGCAGCCCTTGCAGGGAAGGCACAGGTTGGATGGAAAAAATCTTATTATCCATCGAACAGGGAAAAGGAAAGATGAGCGACATAGATTTGTTATGGGATATCCAGCGCAAGATTGAAGGCAATACGATTTGTCCACTTGGCGATGCAGCAGCTTGGCCTGTTGCAGCAGCAATCAGGCATTTCAGAGATGAGTTTGAATGGCATGTAAACAACCCGGAAATATGTTTAACTGAAAATTTTGGATTAAGGCATTATGCCGATCCGGTTCATGTTCCGGTTACGGCTTAATTAATGCCATTTTCAATTTAGATTGTAGATGCTCACCGGGCTTACAAATCTGATTAGTTGAAGGAAAAAATAAAATATGTCTGACGAAATAAACATACCGAAACCTGCCGGCATAAAAGTCACGATCGACAATATCACTATCGAAGTGGCTCCCGGAACCAGCATCCTGAATGCAGCCAGGCAAATCGGTGGTGATGTAACTCCACCGGCTATGTGCTATTACAGCAAACTGGAAGGAAGTGGTGGCAAATGCCGTACCTGTCTTGTTGAAGTTGCTGCAGGTTCAACTGCCGATCCGCGGCCAATGCCCAAATTAGTGGCCAGTTGCCGAACCGGTGTTATGGATGGTATGATCGTAAAAAATATCACCAGCGATAAAGTTAAAGATGCACGAAACGGTGTTGTAGAGTTTTTGCTCCTCAATCATCCACTCGATTGCCCTATCTGTGATCAGGCAGGAGAATGCCATCTTCAGGACCTAGGCTATGAACATGGAAAAGAAGGAACCCGCTACCAGTTTGCACGTCGCACTTTCAAGAAGGAAGATATCGGGCCCTATATCCAATTGCACATGACCCGCTGCATACTTTGTTATCGCTGCACTTATGTGGCTGACCAGCTTACGGAAAAAAGAGTTCATGGCATTGTAGACCGGGGCGATCATGCAGCGATATCCACTTATATTTCAAAAGCGATTGATAATGATTTTAGCGGGAATATGATTGATGTTTGTCCGGTTGGCGCACTCACCGACAAAACCTTCCGTTTCAAAAACCGCGTATGGTTTACCAAACCTTTAGACGCCCATCGCAACTGTACTACTCCGGGTTGTTGCGGAAAAGCTACGTTGTGGTTGAGAGGGGAAGAAGTATTCAGGGTAACAGCACGTAAAGATGAATGGGGTGAAGTGCAAAGCTTTGAAGGCAAGCCGGGATGGATCTGTAACACTTGTCGTTTTGAGAAGAAAGCAACAGCCGATTGGACAGTTGATGGCCTAACCACCATCAGCAGGCATTCAGTGATTGGCGCCAACAAGTACCGTACGTTGGATATGCCAAAAGAAACCGTATCAGCTGTGATGAACGGGATTCAACCTAAATTGCTGATGGATATCCATAACATCAGTGAAGTGAACAACCCGAATATCCAGTTGAGTGAAATCGACCGTCCGGCTACCGGAGCCGATTTTGCTGATTCCGCACAACATGTGGCAGGTAAAGGTGAAAGCAGCCAGTGGCATTCCGGGCCTAATACCGATAAAGGATAGACGAAAACCGATTGATCAACTATAAATGAATCCGGCAGTGCGGATCAACAACAAATTATGATGTTAGCGATAGACCTGGCCATGGTCATTGAAAAATTGGTATTGATAGTAGTGGTGGTTTCGGCCTCACTGGTTATTGCTATGTACACCACTTTTGCTGAAAGGAAAGTGGCAGCTATCCTTCAGGACAGGCGGGGACCCAACCGTGCAGGGCCATTCGGTTTGCTTCAGCCGCTTGCAGACGGATTAAAACTTTTTTTCAAAGAAGAAATCATACCGAATTTTTCTTCCAAATTTCTTTTTATACTTGGTCCGGCCCTTGCCATGCTTACGGCGGTAATGACCAGTGCTGTGATTCCCTGGGGAGATAAGATTTCATTTTTTGGTCGCGATGTAAGTTTGCAGATTGCCGATATCAATATTGGTGTGCTGTATGTTTTTGGGGTAGTGAGTTTGGGGGTTTATGGCATCATGATCGGATCATGGGCAAGTAACAATAAGTTTTCCCTGATGGGAGGATTGAGAGCAGCTTCACAGATCATCAGTTATGAACTGGCCATGGGCATCTCATTGATAGCATTACTGATGGTTACCGGAACCCTCAGCCTCAAAGAAATGGTAGTACAGCAACAGCAAGGGGGTTGGGGTGGTTTTTTGGGATGGAATATCTTAAAACAACCATTAGGTTTTTTAATTTTCCTGATCTGTGCATTTGCAGAATGTAACCGAACTCCATTTGATCTTCCTGAAGCAGAGAATGAACTGATAGGTGGTTATCACACCGAGTATTCTTCGATGAAACTCGGGTTCTATCTTTTTGCAGAATATATCAATATGTTCATCAGTAGTGTGATCATGGCTACCTTGTTTTTTGGTGGATATGATATGCCTTTTGTAGATGAAGCCGGTTTATCGCCCAACATCGCCGCATTGATTGGTGTTGCAGCACTGATGGGGAAAGTGATTTTCTTCATCTTCCTGTTTATGTGGGTACGGTGGACGATACCAAGGTTCCGGTACGACCAGCTCATGCACTTGGGCTGGAGGATCCTGATTCCGCTGGCATTATTCAATATGCTGGTAACCGGAGCAGTAATTTTATATTTTAATAAATGATCTGAAGGGAAACATTATTTTTGCAAACCTTTTAAATTTTATGCAAGCATTAACCAACAGAGTAAAAGTAGTAGAGCGCAAGCCGATGAGTTTTTTGGAGCGGATGTACCTGCCTGCTATTTTTAAAGGGATGATGATCACGTTCAGTCATATCTTTAAGAAGAAACCTACCATCAACTACCCGGAAATACAACGTCCGTTTAGTCCAGTTTTTAGAGGATTGCAAGTGCTCAACCGCGATGAGGAAGGCAGGGAGAACTGCACCGCATGCGGACTTTGTGCCGTAGCATGTCCGGCTGAAGCTATTACCATGGAAGCAGCAGAACGTCAACCCGGAGAAGAACATCTTTACAGGGAAGAGAAATATGCAGCTAAATATGAAATCAATATGCTGCGTTGTATTTTTTGCGGGTTGTGCGAAGAAGCCTGTCCCAAAGATGCCATTTACCTCAGTGAAACATTCACTCCCGCAGATTATCAGCGCAAACAATTTATTTATGCCAAAAACGACCTTTTGATCCCGCATCCGGTAAATGAGCCAGAAGCCTATAAAAAAGCATTGGGAAACAAGTCGAACAAAGAAAAGGTAAATTAAAGAATCAGGAAGCATGGGCATAACCACAATAGCATTTATTTTATTATCACTGATGGCCATAGGCAGTGCGGTCATGATGATCAGCAGCAAAAGCCCCGTACATAGTGTATTGTGGTTGATTGTAGTTTTCTTTGCCATATCCGGTCATTATATCCTGCTCAATGCACAATTTCTGGCGATTGTAAATATCATCGTTTATGCAGGAGCCATCATGGTTCTTTTCCTTTTTGTGGTGATGCTGATGAACCTCAATGCAGAAACCGAACCGATTAAGAATTACCGGCTCAGGCTGATCGGAATACTTTCTGGAGGCAGTTTGTTACTCGTACTTATTGCAGCAATGATGAAGATAGATGTGGCCCAGCCCGTACTCATGAGTACCGGGGATAGCGGATTGATAAAAGTATTGGGCCATGCGTTGTTCACCAATTATGTGCTGCCATTTGAAATCAGCAGTGTTTTGTTTTTGAGTGCCATGATAGGTGCAGTGATTATCGGTAAGAAAGAATAGGATATTGTAAAAAAGCGATATTACTGAAAAATGATCATCGCTTTTTATTCTCATACATTGCAAAGTAATACTGCAATGCCATAAAATAAGCAAATGGATATCAAAGCATATATCATCCTTTCCTTAACCCTCTTCACCATCGGGGTGATAGGTGTATTGGTTCGTCGCAATGCGATCATCATTTTCATGTGTGTAGAATTGATGTTGAATGCAGTGAACCTGTTGTTGGTTGCTTTTTCTAAGATGCATGCTATGAGTCCGGCTGCCAAGGCATTACCCACTTTTGCAAGTGATGCCCAGATTTTTGTTTTTTTTATCATGGTGGTGGCCGCAGCAGAAGTGAGTGTTGGCCTTGCGATAATCGTGATGATGTACCGGAATATACATTCAGTGGATATCAATTTTTTAAACAGACTAAAGAACTGACATGCTTTAGTGTAGCCACGATTGTGGCATACAACAGCAGGAATATAACTGGTTATGAGTAATATAATGAACATGGTTTGGTTGATACCGATTTTACCTTTGATAGGGTTCCTGATCAATGGATTGGGTAGAAACTCGCTTCCTAAAGCTGTTTCAGGTTTTATTGGTTCAATCACCGTACTGGCTTCATTCGTACTCAGCTTGCTGGTATTCATGCAGGTGAAAGCAGGAAATTTCCATCAAACCCTGCATTATTTTGATTTTATCCGGCTTGAAAGTTTTACCATTCCTTTCAATTTTACTATTGATGCACTGAGCAGCTTGTTTCTGCTCATCATCACCGGTGTTGGATTTCTCATCCACGTGTATTCTACTGCATACATGCATGAAGAAGACGGTAAGGATTATGCGAAGTATTTTGCTTATTTGAATTTATTTGTTTTTTCGATGTTGCTGTTGGTAATGGGAGGCAATTTTGTGGTGATGTTTATCGGGTGGGAAGGAGTAGGGCTTTGCTCGTATCTGCTGATTGGCTACTGGTATAAGAATGAAGCCTATACCGATGCAGCAAAGAAGGCTTTTATCATGAACAGGATCGGTGACCTCGGATTTTTATTGGCCGTTTTCTGGCTGATTAGCAAACTGGGTACGGTGCAATATGACGAAGTTTTCAATGCGGCTAATTTGGCTAAACTAACTGCTACGGATATCACCGGAATTACTTTGTTACTCTTCGTGGGCGCAACCGGTAAAAGTGCCCAAATACCGCTTTACACCTGGTTGCCGGATGCTATGGCGGGCCCAACACCCGTAAGTGCGTTGATCCATGCCGCCACGATGGTGACAGCAGGTATTTATATGATTGCCAGAAGCAATGCCCTTTTTTCTCTGGCTCCCATCACTCAATCCGTTATAACTGTTATCGGATTGGCAACCGCATTACTGGCGGCAACCATTGCTTTGCGTCAGTATGATATCAAAAAAGTATTGGCCTATTCCACCGTCAGTCAGCTTGGTTTCATGTTTCTTGCGCTCGGCACAGGTAATTATGTTGCCGCTGTTTTCCACGTGTTAACTCATGCCTTCTTCAAAGCGCTGATGTTCCTGGGCAGTGGTAGTGTAATTCATGCCATGGGTGGCGAACAGGATATCCGGAACATGGGTGGCTTGCATAAGCACATGAAAATAACAAGCATCACTTTCCTGATCGGTTGTTTGGCTATTTCAGGAATTCCGGGCTTATCCGGTTTCTTTTCTAAAGATGAAATTTTGGCCGGAACCTTTGCGCATAGTCCTTTGCTTTATGGTATAGCATTATTCACAGCGCTGCTAACTGCCTTTTATATGTTCAGACTGTACATCCTTACTTTTTCAGGAACATTCAGGGGTACGCATGAGCAGGAGCATCATCTGCATGAAAGTCCGAACGCCATGACGATTCCTTTGATCATACTGGCCATTCTCAGTGTTATCGGTGGTTATATCGGTGTACCGGAAGCCCTTGGTGGCCATCATGAACTGGCAGCCTTCTTATCACCTGTTGTAAAATCAACCACCCATCATCTATCGCACAATACGGAATATATACTGATGGCAGTTTCTACCTTATTGGTTATTGTTTCGATTTTCATTGCTGTATTCAGATTCAGGCGTTACAGCACTGAGCAAAATAATGTGTTTACAAAATGGCTTGAGAATAAATGGTACATCGACGAGTTGTATGATGCCATAATTGTTAAACCCATCAGAGGCTTTTCAAATTTTCTCAATCAGTTTGTGGAGAAGCGAATCATAGATGATGCCGTAAATGGAGTTGGACGTGCAGTGAATTATGGAAGCCGCCAGTTGCGATGGTTGCAAAGCGGACAGGTAGGGGCTTATGTGTTGCTGATGGTGATCGGGATGTTGCTTTTATTTATCATTCAATTGTTTCTGTAAAAAATAATTTACTTTGGGTAATTACTTTTCATTTCCTGATTTGCTGATTTGGTTGCCATTGGTTGCCGGCATCATCTGTTTTCTTTGCCGTAAAGAGCAGTCTGCAAAAACGATTTCCATACTGGCTTCTTTACTTGTATTGGGCGTTTCAATTGCCAGTCTCTTTTATACTAACGATAAGAAGTACCTGCATTTCAATAATGTAAATTATATCTGGCTTAAATACATCGGGGCTAATTATTTCATTGGCATCGACGGTACCGGTAAGTTACTCACCTTACTTACTGCCATCGGATTTCCTTTAGTGCTGATGTCGGCTTCACGAACGAAGTACGTATCGGCGCCTTCTTTTTATGGATTGTTGCTGTTGACTCAGGCAGGGCTTATGGGTGTTTTTTGTTCACTTGATGCTTTGAGTTTTTATTTCTTCTGGGAGCTGGCGCTTATCCCTGTTTATTTTCTGGCAAGCCGATGGGGAGGCGAAAAACGCATTCAAGCCACGTTTAAGTTTTTTGTGTACACCTTTACCGGTTCATTACTGATGCTGATTGGAATCATTTATGTTTACCTGCAAACCGGTTCGCGCACTTTTGTTGATGGTACGGTGGTAGCTCATTCTTTTTCCCTGAGTTCATTCTATAATGCGGCATTAAGCAGCAAAGAGCAATTTGGTTTGTTCTGGTTGTTCTTCATTGCATTTGCCGTTAAGATGCCGGTTTTTCCTTTTCATACCTGGCAGCCCGATGCCTACGACCAATCGCCTACTCCGGTTACCATGGTATTGAGTGGTATCATGGTCAAGATGGGGCTTTTCGGTGCCATCCGATGGTTGATTCCAATGTTCCCGGCAGCAACCTTACGTTTTAATGAGGTGGTAATCATTCTTTGCATGATTGGAATTGTTTACGCCAGTTGTTTGGCGATGGTGCAGGATAACTTGAAGAAATTAGTGGCGTATTCTTCGATAGCGCATATCGGTTTAATGTGTGCAGCATTGTTTACCCTCAATCCGGTAGGTATTCAGGGAACCATGATACAGCTATTTCATCATGGTATTAACATCATCGGTATGTGGGTGGTGCTTAATATGATAGAACGGCAAACAGGCATCAAACAAATTTCTCAATTGGGTGGACTGGCACAAAAAGCTCCCAAGCTTACTATCCTCTTTGTGATAGTAGCCCTCGCTAATATCGCCTTACCGCTTACCAATGCATTTACAGGCGAATTGCTGATGTTTACCGGATTATTTCAGTACAACCACTGGTATGCTGCGATTGCGGGGATTGGCATCATCCTTTCCGCAGTGTATACATTGAATATGATCCAGAAAGTTTTTTATGGAGAATGGAAACCGGTTAGTAACTTTTTTCCGGATCTTTCGATTACAGAGAAGTTGGTATTGGTGATCATCGTTGCACTGGTTTTCGTATTTGGCGTTTATCCGCAACCGTTGATAGATCTTACCAAAGAATCGGTAAACCAATTATTGATGCGGTTAAAATAGCGAAGCAAGAAACATTATAGCAAATAATTATGAACGCAATAATATTAACGGCAATCTGGGGGGTGATCATGATGTTCTGTGGCGTATTTGTGAAAAGCAAAAAAGCGCCCAAGTTCATCGCTATCACCGGGCTACTGCTTGTTTTTGCCGCCAATGCTGTAGAATTGGCCACCAAGAAAAGCTTTTTCAATATCCAGGTTCACGATATGCTGCAGATGGATAGTTTCAACCTGGCTTTCCTTGCTGTCATTTTCGGTTGTACCCTGGTTTTCTTCCTGCTCAGTGGGGCAGATGTGGAAAAAGTGGGTAGCCATGTAGCTGAATATTTCGCCCTCATCTTTTTTGTGCTTTGCGGGGTTTCACTTGCCGCTACTTTCAATACGCTGCTCATCTTGTTTATCGGTATTGAAATCATTTCCATACCGTTGTATATACTAACAGGAAGCGATAAGCGAAATTTAAAAAGTAACGAAGCCGCGCTGAAGTATTTCCTGATGGGAGCCTTTTCAACCGGTATCATGCTGATGGGAATCGCTTTCTTGTTCGGAGGTAATCCAACTGCATCTTTTTACCTGCAGCATCTGCAGATCGGGGTTGGTCCGATGCCTGTGTTGATAGCCTTCGGACTGGTATTCATGCTGGTTGCCCTTTCTTTTAAAGTTTCGGCAGCACCCTTTCATTTCTGGACACCCGATGTGTACGACGGAGCACCCACTGTTTTCACATCATTCATGAGCACGATTGTGAAAGCAGCCGGATTCTTCGCTTTCCTCAGGTTATTTCAAAATGCATTTGGCAATATGCACGACCAGTGGCAGCACCTGATCATATTCATCACCATCGCAACACTACTTATAGGAAATGTAACCGCCGTTTTTCAGCAAAGTGTGAAAAGGATGCTGGCTTATTCGAGTATTGCCCAGGCTGGATTCATGTTGTTGGCAGTGTTTGCCCTGAACGATCGCGCTAAAGAAGGTATCCTGCTGTATGCTGCTGCTTATAGCCTGGCCACTATCGGTTTCTTTGCCATCCTCATCAAGATGGAAGATTATACCATCGATGGTTTCAACGGCTTAGCCCGGCAACAACCTTTACTGGCATTCACCGCAACTGTTTTTCTGTTATCGCTCACCGGTGTTCCGTTGACGGCAGGATTTCAAAGTAAATTCTTCATGCTCATGGCCGCTGTTGAAAACGGGAATAATTTCTGGGTAGTTATCGTTGCCGTACTTTTTGCTGCTGTAAGTGCTTATTATTATTTCAGGGTGATACAGGCCATGTATTTCAAAGAGCCGGGCAATCTTCCACTTACCCGTGAAACGGAACTCACCGGTTCATTTAAAGCCATGTTGCTCATCACTGCGATATTGATCATCGTTATAGGTATCTATCCCGAAATACTGGTTGGTTGGATGTACCATTGATCGCCGTTTATCAAACTTCTGTATTAAACGCAGGGTGTTGCTTATCTTTAGGTGAATAAACAGGTATGACATACAAGGATTCACTCGTACTTTCGTGGAAGAATATCAAGGGGAATAAACTGCGTACAGCCATTACTGTTATTATCATTGCATTAGGGATATTCGCCCTCATCCTCATCATCACCGCTATCCAGGCAGCAAGCAACAGCCTTACCAGCAGCTTCTCCACCATGGGGGCCAATTCGTTCAGCATCCGCTATAAGGAAAGGAATTTCAGGTTCGGCGGGGGCAGGAGTGAAACCACAAAATCGAACCGCAATTCAAAAAAAGAAAGGAATTCAAATACCGGTATTCCCATCAGTTTGCAGGAAGCAAGGGCATTTGCCGCCCGTTACCAATTTCCAGGAGCAAAAGTTGGCATTGCCTTAAGAGGCCCGGGTTCGATTGTAGTAAATACGAATACCAAAAAAACCAATCCGGATGTGAATTTGTTTGGAGGCGACGAAAACTATCTTGAACTTAACGGTTACAAGATTGCGGTAGGGCGCAACTTTACTCATACTGAAGTAAGTTCCGGACAAAGTGTTTGCCTGATCGGGAGCGGAGTAGCCGAAAAACTATTTCCGGGCAATCATGCCAAAGCCATCGATGCCGTAATCAGGGTTGACCATATACCTTTCCGGGTACTCGGCGTACTTGAGGAAAAGAGTTCAAGTGCTTTTTTCAACACCAGTAAAGTGGTGATTACATCCTATAATAATGTAAGAAGACTTTATGCCGGACTAGGAAATAGTTATACCCTTGCCGTGCAGGTAAACGATCTCAAACTTATGGAGCTCGCTACCGGCGAAGCCAAGTCGGTATTCCGCCCTGTGCGAAAACTCGAAATCAAAGAAGCGGATAATTTTTATATCGATAAAAGCGACAGCATTGCGGAATCTTTGCTTACCAACCTGGGTTTTCTGGAAAAAGGAACCATCGGTATCGCCTTTATCACCCTTATCGGAGCTGCCATAGGATTGATGAACATCATGCTGGTTGCCGTAAATGAACGGACCAAGGAAATCGGTTTAGTGAAAGCCCTTGGGGGAACCCGAAAAGATATCCGTTCCCAGTTTTTATTTGAATCGGTACTGATCAGTTTGATGGGCGCTGTGGCCGGAATTATTGCCGGAATATTGATCGGTAATATTGTTGCATTGCTCCTCCATACCGGCCTCGTTATTCCCTGGGGATGGGTTATTGCCGGAATCATAGTATGTACAGTGGTTGGACTGGGAGCAGGTTTGTATCCCGCCATCAAAGCATCGAAGCTCGATCCTATTGTAGCGTTACGCTATGAATAACAGGCATTCATAAAATTCCTAATATCGTATTTCCCTGTTTGAGGAAATAAAAATTTAACTTTCGCCAAAGAAAACTTTCATTTATTTACTTAACTTGTGCATCCCGGTTAAAAAAATTAATGTTTAATTTTTACGTATTTTTTTAATTGGTTTTGTAACCCTAATTTTATCAAAAGAATTTAAACTTTAACAAATTAAAATCAGATTGTTATGGCAGAAACTAGACCAACTGCAACCGTAAAGCCGGTAACTTCAGTACAGGCTAAAAAATCAAGTAACATTATTTCTTTGATTGCCCCGGTAGCCTGTTTAATAGGCGGCTACATCATTTGGCGTTTCATTTTGGGGGCTGGATCTAATTTTGGTGTAGGTAGTGAAAATGGCGGTTTCTGGCCGGAAAGGGATGCTCCAAAAACAGCATTGAGCAAAATGTATCTAGGAGGAATCATCGTACCTATCCTGATCGGTACGTTCCTTACCATGCTCACTTTTGTGATTGAAAGGTTTATGACCATCAGTAAAGCCAATGGTACAGGAAATAATGCAGATTTCATCCGCAAAGTACAATACCATCTGGCCAATAAGAATGTTGATGCTGCTTTAGCAGAATGCGACAAACAAAAAGGCTCCGTTGGCAATGTGATGAAGGCCGGTTTACACCGTTACAAAGACATGGTGAATAACCACGAACTGAGCAGCGAACAAAAAGTAATGGCCATCCAAAAAGAAGTAGAAGAAGCTACATCTCTGGAATTACCGATGCTGGAGAAAAACCTGGTTTTCCTTTCAACTATTGCTTCTATTGCAACTCTGTTAGGACTGTTAGGAACGGTATTGGGTATGATCCGTTCTTTCTCTGCGCTTGGTGAAGACAGTGGCGGTGGTGCTGCGGCAAGTAAATTGTCGGTGGGTATCTCTGAGGCCCT
>Ga0164292_10000461_pt1 | contig 31727 bp, 26 predicted proteins | sample GEODES117metaG_FD_111486 | JGI IMG/M metagenome (GOLD analysis project Ga0164292, IMG submission 111486) | Eutrophic lake water microbial communities from Lake Mendota, Wisconsin, USA - GEODES117 metaG | ecosystem: Environmental > Aquatic > Freshwater > Lake | place: USA: Lake Mendota...
GATAATGCAATTGAAAATTTAATGTCGTTCTTCGGTGGAGTTTTCTCCTTATTCGGTGTTGCCATAATAACCTTTTGTTAAATTTAAAATGTTTTTGTGAGTGTTGATTCTTTCAATATCATTTCTTTGAGTGTATCAATTTTACCTACACATAGTTTTTGTATAGCGCGATATGTATCTCGGGGAGGATATTGAGTTAAAATTTTGATTGTAATTAATTCTTTGTCTGGTCCTAAATCTTGTTCTATATGAACCATGAGTACTAAACGAATTGCTCGTATGCGATCTAAAACATCAATTAGTCGACCATCATATCGAACTATTGCCTGCATTGAATATTTGTTCCTAGGAACTGCCATATACTTCCTTTATTATAAATATTCGAACAGTAAAAAAGGGATGACCGAAGCCACCCCTTTCCTTATTCCTTAATTCAATAAATCATTAATTAAAATAATTCAAATTAAATATTAAAGAGTATTCAATCCGTGTACGTATACTTTACCGTAGAATTCTGAACGAACTACTTTTTTCGCGTAACGTGTCATAACACCTTTACGTGGTGTGAAGTTAACTGGATCATATACTAATGGAGTCATGATCAACGGAATATATGGACTAAATACAGCACCTGTTTCTAAGAACTGAGCACCTCTGAATCCCATTAAGATTACGTTTTCTGTCATGTAAGGGTTTTTGTAAACTGTGTAACGATTATTAATCGAACCAATTTTTTGAACACCTGCAGCAAATTCCATTTTAGTACCGTCTGTGTCTGCAGCAAATCCTGGGATAGACTCAAGAATTGTAGCTACTGATGGACTAGTTACTAAGAAGTTTGCACCTCCACGCAATGTTTTTTGGTGAATTTTGTTAGATACTTTTTGAAGTTTAGTACCTAAAGTTTGGAACCAACCACCTTGAGTGTTATAGAATCCATCACCCGCTGTACCAACTGTACCAGCCGCAGCTTGTGTAAAGCTAGTTCCATTCCAGATGTTGTTGTTCAATGCTGACCAATACTCAGTTGTTGGAGCTGCAGAGATTAACATGTCCAAGATCTCTAAATCGATTTCCATAGATACGTACTCAGATAACATTGAAGTTAATTCTGCTTCAGCATCAATTGAATGGTAAGCGTTTAAATCTTGAGCAAATTCTGGAGTCCATACTGCTTTCAACTTACGTGTTTTAGCAACGATTGGATCTGATTGCATTTCCAAGTTAATTTCTGGAATATCAATATTGGTATTGTATCCATTGCTGAATTGTCCAATATTGTCCTCAAAATCACCTCTAGTAACATCAGTTGGTTGTTTGCTATATTTAACTGTTAATGAGAAAGATCCTGTAGTTACAGCTGTAGAGTCGATAATGAAATCGATTGAACCAACTGTTGTTCCGTCTAATCTAGTGAATGCTGCATAGTTAGCTAATGGAGTTGACCCAGAAACTAATGCAAATGAACGAACTGCTAATGGATCTAAACCTGGCAATGATGAAGTTGCAACAGTAATTCTTTTGTAAGAAGTTAATGCACTTGTAAAGTTACCGTCAAAGTTAACAGATCCAGAACCAGCTACAGAACCAGTACTAACTGTTGCTGCTGTACTTGAAGTTTCGTTCATTGAGTAACCAAAACGACCTGCACCATATAAACCACCTGCTGCATCTGAACCTGTAGTTGTTACACCGAACATAGAGTCTAATGCATTAGGGTTACCAAATGGATCACCTACTCTGGAATTGTTATCATCATCAAATCCAGGTTGAGCTGTACCATATTTAAAATCTAAGTAAAATACTAGACCAGATGGCAAGTTCATTGGTTGAACTGATACAAATTCTTTTGCTGCAAATTCAGCAAAGATTCTTCTTACTAATGGTAAAGCAACACCAGCCCACTCTTCAGATCCTGCTGTTGTACCTGTAGACGATGCTTCTTTTACTAATTGACGTGCTTGGTTTTCAAGCAATTGAGCCATTCCGGCTTTTTCAGTTTCGGTTCTAAGACCTTCTAACAATCCTGTCTTCTCCCATTTAGAAACTGCTAATTTAGCATTGTTTCTTTGAACGAAGTCATTTGTTTGTAATAAATTTGAAATTGACATTTCTTTTTCCTTTTTTTTTTAATGTTATAGCAATCCTGCTAATTTTTTCCAACGATTAGCTAATTCAAAGCCTTCAGTTAAAACTTGAGTAGTTTCTTTCTTTGGAGCCGTTGATGCAGCTGGTTTAGATGCATACGATTCTTTAACTACGCGTTTTTTAGTTGATGGGCGATTGAATGATTCAGCCAATGTACTAAATACTAATTTAACTTCTCTTGTGTTTCCAGCTCTGTCAAAGTTTTCAATTACTTTCATTTTTTGACCTTCTGTTAACTCAAAGTTACGGAACAATTTGTTTGTGTAAAGAAGTTTTGCATTAAGCAAGTTAACTTCTGAAATTGTTGACTTCATGATGTGAATTGCATTGTAAGCTTCTTCTAACTCAGCTTTCATGGCTTCCATTACTGAATCATCTTCCACTTCGTCTTCTTCCTCAGCTTCATCTTCTTCACGTAAAATTGATTCAATGATTTCATCGATATCCATGTCGTCGCCTTCTTCTAGATCGTCTGGCATACTGTAACGTTTCTCCATCATCGGTTCTTCGTCGTCCATCATGTCGCCTTCTTCTAAATCGCCTTCTAATTCGCGGATGATTGCTTCAAGATTAAGATCTTCATTGTACTCATCTGTCATTTCATCGTCCGCCATCATGTCATCTGCCATAGGTGCTTCTTCGTCACCCATCATGTCGTCTTGTGGCATTTCTTCGTCGTCTGTCATTGCATTATCAATTTCAGCGTCAAATGATTGTCCGCCTACGTTGAATGAAATGTCGTTATCGACCCAGTCAACACCTTGTGATTCGTCCTCTGCAGGTACATCACCCATATCGCCCATATCATCCATTGCTGGATCTTCAATTGACATTTCGTCATCCTCGCCTTCGATTTCATTAGTTAACTTAGTTGCTAACATTCTTTCTAAACGTGGGGCAAATGCTTCTTGTAGAGCGATCTTTGCGTTTGCTAATGCAGTTTCTTTAACAGCACGAGCGTCAGCGATTGCTTCTTTTAGCAAATCTGATTTTGCCATAAGTTTTACTCCTAAATTTTGTTTTTTGGAAATAAGATTATTTGAAATCTTAATAGAATATTTTTAATTGTCTTTCACGCTATATTAAGGTGGGAATAGCGTATTCTAAGAATAAATATAAGCATGAATGAAAAAACAGTAAAAAAGCCCTAACTTTTTACGGCTAGGGCTTAATTAGAACTTATACGGCGCAATTTCGAAACGCTTATAAGATTTTAATTTGCATGTTGATTGCGTACCATTTGCATAAACTTTGCATGTTGCAATTTTTGACGCTTTATCACTCCTGGTTTGATAAATTCTCGTCTATCTTTAGTTTGTTCTAAGATTCCGGCAGATTTTACTTTGCGTTTCCATGCTTTAAGTGCATATGCTAAATCTTCTCTAGTTGACCCGATAACGTTGACAGCTAATGATTTTCCTGGTACTGTTTGTTGATGTTGTTTTTGTTTTTTACTCATATAACTTGTTTATAATTTTATGCAACCGGTTGTTCTGGTTGATTTCTTACTTTGAATCTAAAATGTTTGATGTTTGGTAATTGTGATATATACCCTTGAATTCGTTGAGCTTCTTTGCCCGGATTTTCTCCTAAACGAAAATAGATATATGCACTTTTTCCAGTTCCAGACAATTTTTTAGTTACTACAACAAATCCTTTTTTCTTGGTCCATTGTAAAATATCCATCAATGTTTGTTTGGCTAATGCTGGATCGATCATTACCATTTCAACTCCGCCTTGATACTCAGTAATACGATTATCTAAACGAGCTTCGTCGATTTCTTCCGATGTCATCGCAGACATAAGATCTTTTGTTTTTGTTAATTCTTTATTGTATTTTGTTAAATTTACAGTATCTTCTATATCTAAGCCAGGAACCACCGGATGTTTTTTTGCTGTTTGTTCAGTTAATCCAAAATAGTCTCGATATAATTGTTTTAGTTTATTCATTTTATTGCCTTTAATATAAAAAATATCAATCAAATATCCAAATTATTGAACATCAAAATAACGGTTTAAATGTTGTCCGATATTTTCATAACACATTGCCATTCGATCTTGTGATTCTTTTAATTCACGTGCCGCTTGTTCAAAATCACGATAATCTTCATGCATTCTTTTATTGTTCTTTTTGTGAGCAACATTAGACATCCAATCTTCGCCTTCTGTCATAATGCGGTCAGCATTTTCTACAATTCGTTTAACACGTTCAACAATTTGTTCTAAATCGCCTTTGCCATATACTGATTCACCCAATGCTGTAAAGTTAGCTACTTCTTGTACGAATGCTCTTTTTTCTTCCTTAGACATTGGTTGTGGCTTATCTTCTAGAATCGTTTCCAAGATAAATTTTAAGTTCGGTGTTCTCATGTTATATTCTACATTTACCATTATCACATAAAATCGATGTAATAATGCTGTTTACTTTATTATATTTGTTTGTGGTAGTACTAGTACCAACTGACTCGTGCATGTGCGTAGGCCGCATAAAAGCGCCATGAGTCGAAGGATTAGAAACAAAGTCCCAACAAATCAATTCAAAATCTTCTTGAACTTCAACAGTACCCTCACTTCGTAGTTCTTTAACAGATCCTAAACCACGAGATGATATACCTAGTGTGATACCTGCTTTGAATAAAGCCTTTAAAATGTTTCCACTTGGAGTTTCAAGAATCTGTACAGCTCCTTTTAAATCATCGCCATCCCACCAAATTTTCAAAATGTTATGTGATACATTGTTCAAGTTAACTACAGATGACTCTGGGTGATCTAATTCACCTAATGCTCTGTGTTGATCAATATACTCATTTTGATATCGACGACATTCACGTTCTAGTATGTTTCTTGGATATATTCTACCATTCTGATTTTTAGATCCAGCTCTTTGCAAAACTCCTTGTACAACAAAACCACCAGGTATCCCATATGCAGCTCCACCTGATTCAGCAAGTGAACCAATTGGTTTAAATGGCATATATTCTACTATTAGTTGTTTGTTCATGTTATTCTCCTAATGATCTTACTCGTTCTGATATTTTGATTAATCGTTCTGAAATTTTATTCAAGGCCTTTGCTGTTGCTGGGCCGTATGTTGATGATGCTATGCCGGCCTCAGTTTTTAGTCTAGAATTGTATTGTACTAATTTTTCAATTTCATGAAGTTTTTTAGCAATTTCTTGTATTGTATTTTTTACTTTGCGGTCTGGAGACATGGTGGCATCGCCTGTTGCAAAGCTACGATATCCTTCAATTAATTGCTCGTATTTTTTTTCTAATACATCTTCTACTTTGAGCTTAGTACTAGTATCACGATCTTTTTTACGGGCAGTTCCGGGAGTATTTGTTATATCTTTAGATGGATATTCCATATCTTTATTCCACCATATGTTATCATCTAATGAAAATGCAAATTTATCATTTTGCACTTCTTCGTCAAATTCTACCGTTTGATATTGTCCTGGCTTCGCTGTTTTAGAAACAGGGCCTTTATCTTCATTTACGCGTTCATATTTAACTGATTTGCTTTTCCATTTTCCTGGCTTAGCAAATGCAGCTGGCGTATTAAATCCTGCTACTGCTCCCGTAACATTTTGTTCGTCTAAATCATCTTCATTGACATGAGCATCATATATTTCAATTGAATGCGAATCAAATGTAGCTAGTAAGTCTGCAAGTTCTGATGCATTGTCTGAATAATAATAATTAGATCCTCGCAAACTAATATCTTTATAATTTCTAGCAACATCAGCGTATATATCTAATGCTTCTCGAGCATCGCGTATAGCTACTTCTATATAATTAGTATCAGCTTGTTCATACTCAGCAAATTTATCATCCATTTCTTTTAACAATGATCTCATGAGTGCATTCCTTTTAATTCGCGAACTAAATCAAAATAACGTAACAATGATAGTACATGCGATTCTTTGATTGTTTTCATTGATTCTACATTGCAAAGCATTTCCGACAATGTGGCTACTTTAATTTTGGTTGCAGCATCCGTTATTGATTTTGTTTGTTTTGCTAAATCAGATTTGATTGCAGGAATAATTTTTTGAATATATTCTCGCAATGCGGTTGTATCATTAACGTGAGTAATGTATTTGTTCAACAACTGTTTTTGAGATTCATCTAAAACTGAATATTTTTCATTGAATTTATCAATCAAAATTTTATATGATAATAATCTCATATCTTTTGGTTGAGCTTCAAATGTTTCCATTATAGAATCGATTGCTGGTTTGACGCGTTCTGTAATTATACTGTGATCAATTATCGCACGTTTACATTCCATTAATTGTTTAGGATTATCCGTTTCATTGTATTCAAAAATCATGTTGATTGATGCTAATACTTTGTAATTATTGATATGCATTTTTGCCATATCCGTAAACACAAATTTTTCTGAAATTTCTTTTACTAAATTATATCGTTGGCGTTTTAATAATGATTGATTTAATTTGTCATATGTCGATTTAACAGTACGAATATAATCTAGTGCGATAGCTTCACTTCTGAACTGTTCTTTTACTAGAGAATTATACAATTGTAATTCCTTAGATAATTCAGTGTTTCTGCCAAAATACTTTTTAATGATATCAATCGTTACTGATTTATTTGATGTCAATGTTTCTGAGGTTAGTTTCCTCACTAACATTTCAAATAAAATACCCGTATTTTTGTATTTTGAATGTTTGATTTTCTTCATGCTATATACGATGCCTTGTTTTTTTAATAAATATGTTTGTATTATAAAATGTTGTTTTCATCTAACATAGTACCAGCATCTGAATCAGTTTGTGATATTTTACTAGATTTCAATGATTCAGTAATAATTGATACTGCTCGTTTTTTAGTTTTTAACTGTTTAAGCATTCGACTTTCAACTGCAACAGCACCGGCTTGATTTTTAAATTTTGGATCGGGCTGAAAAGCTGTTTTTTGATTTTCTGGATTGAAATCTTGTTTCAATTGTTTTGCACCTGTCGGATCCCATCCAAATTCATTTTTATGTTGACCAAATTTAATTCCTTCTTTTGGTCGACCTCCCTTATCTGATTCTTCATTGCTTGACATATGAGCTGTTGCCAAATCATGTGGCGTTCCAAAAGATACTCCGGTAACTGCCGGATCATTTCCTTCTGTTTCAATTTGATTTTGACGGAATCTCAATTTCAAATCTTCGATAACATTGGTTCTTTCCTGCAACCATTCTTCTTCTGACATATTGAATATGTATTCGTATATGTATTTATCAGAAACTAATTTGCTGTCTTTCATTGCATTTGCTAATGTAATTTTTTCATTCATTAATGCAACTTTTTGTTGATCGTATATAATAGATGGTGCTGTTAATTCTAATTCAAATCCAACTAATTCTTCGCCTTCGAATCCTTGTGAATATAAATGCACTATCGCAATTTTAACTAGTTCAGAACAAACAATTTTTTGAACACGTTCAATTGTTCTAGCAAAACGAATATCCATCGAAGCTAATGTAGTTTTTCCTTCAACTGCTTCAGCATATCCTAAAAATGGTTTAGGAATTTTAAGTGCCGCCATCATTTTATCTTTGATGTATTCAATATCATCCATTCCGGTAAATGTCATACCGGGCAATGTATCAATCTGTGTAGATGATTGACCTCCACGCACTGGCAAGTAATAATCTTCCAACATATTGTTAAGATTAAACTTTAAGTTGTAATTTCCTGTTTGTGGATCAACGTGTGGAATCTTTTTCATTTTATTGATAATTTGTTCCATGAAACTATCAACTTCATTTGTAGGAATATTACCAATATCAATTTTAAAAATACGTTTTTCTGGTGCACGCATAATTCTATGAATAAGCATTGCATCTTCCATCATCATTAATTTTTGAAATTCTTTGCGGGCTCCTTCTAACATTGATCTACCATATGGCAAAAAGTTAGAATCTGATAGCATACGGAAATGTGCAATTTCAAACACATCATATGTTGCTTGTTCTGATGCAATATTTTTGAATTTAATATCATATTCACCAGTTGCTTCATTGTATTCTTCCCAACGCTCCATTTCATAACTAGAAAATGGTCGGGCATTTAATATTCCAATTTCATCGGCAATATCTAATTTTAAAAAGAAATCACCGTATTTGGTCATGTTTCTAATCCATGTCCATAAATTGAATTCAATGTTTAATACATCATAAAATAAATTATAAAGTATTTTTTGAATACGAGTATCATTGGTTTTAATTGTTAAAATTTCACCAAATTGATCTGCTAGTGTTGATTCATCTGAATAAATATCTAATGCTGATGATATAATTGGATCTTTGTCCATCATTTCGTAGTCAGCATAAAGTTGCATACGGTTTTGGTGCATGTAATAGTTGGAATCATATCCACCCATTCCACCAACTCGATGTTTGTTTGCTCCGTGCAGTCTTGTATATCTATCTGCTACTTTACTTTGACCTAAATTTCCAACTGATTGTAAGCGGTTTGTATCAACTACTCGAAGTTGATCTTTTCCATATGCTCTAACAATTACATTGGTTCTAAATAGATTTTGTAAACGTTTTCTTAATGACGCCATATTTTCTTTTTTATATAAATATAACTAAGTACAATCTATGGTGTTTTATTTGATAAGCCAAGTAAGGCTTTCATCATTATAACCATTATTCCAAGTCCAACCCGTATCTTGATTGTTTCGATTACCGGTATAAATTACATTGGTGGATTTTTGAAATGATGATAAAGCTCGTTTATTTAATTCAATTCCTTGTTGTCGCAATTTCAAAGTAGAATCGCGAAGCCATAGTCCAATACAGAATGCCATGACTAAATCATCGTTATAACCTTGCTGTGATTGGGCTTTGCCATTTAGCCATATAAATACTAATAGTTCTTGTATCAGTCTCTTACTGCGAATTATAGGTGTTTTTTCACGCATATACATTTCTAATGCAGATATCATTAATGGTCTAGTACGCGTTGTAGTTGATACTCCAGGAACCATTTGGCTCTTATCTTTCATATCATAACCTTTTTTCAATTGTACATCAGCATCGGTATATCCGTCATCTTTATATGTATAATGTAAATTTTGATAACCTCTATCTAATGCCGGTTGAATTGCGGCCCAACCAATATTTGCATTTTCAATTGCTAGCAATGCATTGTTCCATTCGGTTGCAACAGTTACTAGCATATGGCCGAATTCATTAGGTGGTATTTTTCCTTTATACTCAGCAACCTGGCGTACGTCTTGTACATCGAAAATATGAAAAGCTGAGTAATCGCCTCCATCTCCACGTGCAACGTCAGCTACTACTAAATAATCACGTTCATAGTTAGGATATTCCCAAACCCAATAATTTCCATCAAATCCTCGACGTTCGATCGGGTCAATAGTTTGTGCGTCATATTCTAATAATAATGGACCATCTACCACCGTGTGACCTGAACTAACAAAGTCACAGTCACATTCCTGTGCCGCTCCACGTTCTCCTAATAAGCGAGTTTGTTCATCACGCCAATCTTGATCTCGTTCTGGATGTACTGTCCAATGCAGTTTGACTGTATGGAATCCATTGATATCTGCCTCAGCATCTGCCCATGTTTGATGAAACCAGTTACCCACACCATTTGGTGTAGATAGTACTATTGCACCCCCACCCGTAGATAATGTAGCTTGTGATGCAATCCAAATTTCTTCAATGTTTCGAATAAATGCAGCCTCATCGACAATTAATAATGATAATGCTTCTGAACGTGCTCCTGTACCCGCAGATGATACTGCTTTGATTTGTGAGCCATTTTTAAATTTTAGTGATAATTTATTGTCTGCTTCAATTGTACCTTTTAACCAACTTGGCAAGTTGTCATGCATGACTCTTACTTTTGTTACAAGGTTTTTTGCAACTTCTTGTGTTGTTGCAATAACTAATACATTGAAGTCTTCATTGAATAGCATTGACCATAAAGCAAAGCCTGCCGCCAAAGTTGAAATACCCAACTGTCGTGATTTTAATATTACATTGTAACGATTATCACGCAATTCTGTTAATGAATCTTCCTGGAATGGAAACAAATTAAATTTAATCTTTCCGCGCTTAGGATGTTGGATATAACAATAATTTCTCATAAAAAATACAGGATCTTTAGCACACATCATGTACTGTTGCTGTATAATTTGTTTGATATTTGGTGTAGGCGTTGGCATAGTTTACTTAGTTAGGTATATCACTACAGATGTTGTTACAACACCTCCTATAAACCAAATAGCTGGACGATCATACCATTTTGGTTTAAATAGTTTTTCTCGTTCAATATACATGTTTATATTTTCTTGCAATAGTGATACTTGTTTAGTTGTATAATTTAATTGCAAAGAATCTAATTGAATTAGTGATTTTTGTTTGTCAATCAATGATTTTTGTTCACTAATTATTTGATCATTGATATCCGATAATTGATACAATGAATCCAACGTGAATGATATATCTATTACTTGTTCCTGAGTAAAACATGTGTCAGGTATTTGTGATAACCCAATTACTGGTATTAACAACAATATGATCAATAAATGTTTCATTATTTTTTAGGTCTTCTATTACGCTTTGTTTTAGCTAAAATATTTTCTTTAGCGTCAGCTACTGTACGTTCTGCTACAACAATATTTTCTTTAGCAGTTTCCAATGTCTCGATTACAACTTCTTGTTTAACAATTTCTTGTTTAACTTCCTCGCGTTGTTCTTCGATTACTTCAATTTTGCCTTCGAGCTCATCTACTTGTTGTTTGTTATCTGAAATTGCTTCATCTAATTCTTCTCGCTTTTTTGTTGAATTATTATTCATCATGAATATAGTTCCTGCGATTGCTGCAATTATTCCGATAATTGCTAGCCAGTATTTTTTAATTGTTTTCATGTTTATTTGATTGTTTATCTAGTTGTTTTAAAAAATTTTCTTTGAATATATTGAATTGAGATTGAACTGTTTCCTCAAATTCTTCTGGTGTCATTTTTGCAGACCATGATTCAGTTTCACCTTCTGAATTAGTAACAAATTTAGATGCCGTCGTATATGCTTCTTTTAACATTTCAACATCTCGCTCCGCGGATGCTAGCCAAGCTAACGCATTTTCTCGAATTTTTTGTTGTTCATAGTCTTCAAATTGACCATTAACTTTTAATTCGTGTTCCATTTCAATTGTGCAGTCAAAACACATTCCATGGATTTTTTTCATTTTTTTATCTAAATGATGTGTTCCGATACACGTGCATTTTTCTTTGCGACAATTAGGAAATGTTCTTAATTCTTCACGCACTGATTGCAATGCATCTGAATTCTTTGTTTTTTTAATTCTAAAACCTTCACATTGCTCAATTATAAATGTAGTGTTAGTTGTAGGATCTGTTTCTTCCCATATATCACCAACAGCATGTTTTTCATTGGTTTTAGCAGTTGCTGCCGAATCAGAAAATCCGACAGTCTTTCTAGTTTGAAATTTGTGTGTTCCTTGTAACATTTCTGTTACTGCTTTTACATTTTGTAACTTTTTTGACATATAACTTGTTATTTAATATTATTGTTGTGGTTCTGCAGGAGCATTTTCTATAGTACCTAATTTCTTAACTGCTAATTGTCGAAGCAATTTATAAAAATTTTGCAAATCTTCAGGTTCAGCTTCTTTCAATGCTAAATTAAATACTTTTGACAATGTTTTAATTCTCGCAATATTTCCGCCATCTTCGCGTAATTGATCTACAAATTTTTCAATTGAAATGGCTTGTTTTGTTTCAGCATCCATTTCCGGTTCAGGTGCTGGTGCAGCTGGTACTTCTGGTGCTGGTGCTGCTGTTGGATCAACTGGTGCAGCTGTCGGATCAACTGGTGCAGCTGTTGGATCTGGTGCTACTTCCGGAGCTGCAGTTGGATCAACCGGGTCTTCATCTTCTGGAGCAATTTGTTCATTGATAACACGCTCGATTTTTCGACGAACATATTCTCTAACTACGCGTTCTGCCTGTTCTCTGGTTAAGTTTTCAATTTTATCTGATAACACATCAGCTACATCTTTTGCTTCATCATCTTGTCGTTTAGCTAAACGCTTCAACGCAGTTTTTGAATCATATTCACCATTCTCTAAATCTTTATACAAACGATCATCAGCTTCATATTTAGGAACTAGATTTCCATTATCTACTACTTCTTTATCAGTTTTACGCAATAAATTTGGTAATTTCTCACCTGCAGATTTTGGATTCATTTTTTCATCCTTATCGTCCATTGTATAATCTTTTATATCTTTGCGATAAGTAGGTTTTTTATTTTCTGGTTTTTTGTATTTGCTTTTGTGTTTTTCACTCATCTGAAATATCCTATTTTTATATAAATATTACCTTGCGTACTTTAATACCCCTAGTAGTTGGTTAACCGGTGCGAATGCTCCTGTAAGTTTGTATGTGTTGCCATGGAATGTAAATACAACTCCTTCGGTTGGTACAATTGAATCAAATCCTCCTAATTTTTGTATGCGACGAAGTTCTTGTTCTAGCTTTTGTACGGTAGACGGATCTCCTTTTGCTTGTAAATCTTTTATTAGTTGAGCTAGTTCCGTTTTTATTTCTTGCACAGTCTTATCTGGATTTGCTGCTAAATAATTAGTTGCATTTTGCAATACCAAAACTCCCAATCTCAAAAAGATTGATTCAAATGGCTCTAGGTTTTGTTTTTTATATTGTTTAAAATCTTTTTTGTCGAAAGCATCAACCCACGCTAAAAATTCTGGATTTGTTATTTGTTTTTTAAGAATAGATATATTTGTTGATTTGTCAGCAAATGCCCATCGATATGTTAATGTATTAACTAGTTCGTCTGAAATTTCATAGCCTAATTGTTGAGCTTTTGTTTTAATAATATCTCGCCACCACGCTTTGTGATATTCACTGATTAAATCAGTATCTTTGAGATTGTATTTTTGTTGTAATTGATTTATTTCATTGAAAAATGCAGCTTGTTGATCTTCGAAATCATATACACGGCCTAATTTAATACGTTGTGGCGGAATAAATGAAAATGTTTTTTGCATATGTGCATTTGCATCTTGAATGATTTTTTGCATCATTGCACCACCGGTTAAATCAGTTTCAGTTACTTTGCCTTTTTCATCATATTCAACTAGGTTATGAAATTGTAAGTGAGCTTTATCATATGAAATTACATTTTTAGTTGCTGGATAAATAATTTCCATGTTAGCAAATACTCGTCCATTTTTGAATATTTGATTTAGTGTATTTTCTGGAATTGATCTAAATGATTCTGTTAAATCTTCTGCACATGCTCGATATGCATCTACTACTCGTTGATAATCTTCCCCAGCTGCTGCTCCATTTTTTTCTATAGTTAATTGTTGTTTGCGCTGAAAATCTGCAATAATTTCAGGAGCCGTCATTGGATTAATTACAGTTCCAGTTCCTCGAGCAAAACCAAGTTCTCCATTTTTCCAAGTAACTTGAATATTTTGGCCATCAGTTTTTTCTGTAACTGCATTTTCAATATCTAATCGTCCAGACAATGAACGAGCTACAATTTCTTTGATATCATTGAATGTTAATCCATGATCGTCCCATGGGTGTGCCATATGACCTGCGGCGCCGCCTTCGGTAATTAACTTGTTTTCTTTAATTAGATTGCCGTTAGTCATGGCTGATTCAATTCGATATACAACTTGACTTTTATCACTCGGCACCCATGGACGTCGTTGAGCCTTAATTGTTTTAGGAATCAATTTGATTAAACCAGTTTGTTGATTTAATGTTAACATGAATGGCATATGAAGCGGAACATCGAATTGATAATCAGAACCAATTGCTCCGGGCTTATTTTTTTGTACTTGTGCTACAATTTGATCACCATATTCATCTGCTAAATCATAAAATAAATTTTCAACGTCGTCTAAACTGATTGTTCCTTCATTTCTCGGATCATTTAAACGGTCAATAAAATGAGTAAACTCTCCTTGAAAATCTACATCAATTCCATATTCTTTAAAGAAATTATCAATGACTGGTTCAATTTCTTTTAATTCATCACGTGTAATGTAATTTTCGGTGATGATTGATTCTATTAATTTTGCGCCGGCCACTGTTTTAGCAAATTTATCAAAATCATATACAAATGATTGTCCTCTATGCTTTTCTAGATATGAACGTAAATGTTTAATTTTATCTGAGTGACGTTGTTTTTCTTTAGGATTCATTATGGCCTCAAACACTTCTTCAACATCTTCCGTTAATGCATTTGTCCACCAGCCTACACTTAACATGGCAGTCTCTTGGATATCTTTTAAAATGTTCCAAATAGTTTTTATAGTTGATTCAGGTTGTCCTGGATATGACATTTCAAATGTTTGGTAGTCATCAATCTCTAAAGTTTGTCGAATTGTTGATGCAGATATTGGTTGGCCGTTAGGATATAATAATGGATCGACATCTACATTTAATTCTACGGCATCTATTCCGCTTGGAATTGTTCGACCTTTTTTATCTCCAATTGTAGCATATTTATCAACATTTGGTACAAAGTCTTTGGTTCGAACATAGTCATCGCCTTTTGTTGAAGCTGCCATTGCATAACGACCAGTTGCATCTGGTGGCAAGGCAAATAAATATTCATACGCGGCCATGATAGGCGAATTGAATTCAGTTGGTTGAATTACAATTTTAGGATTATTATTAAGTAGGTTGAATATTTTGATAGTTTTTTCACGTGTAATACCATCTCTAGGTTTTTCGCCGACTAGCAATATTACTCGTTCAACTTGAGGATCTTGTGCATATCTTTGAGCTAATGCTAAATGAGCTCCAGTTAATGGTTTAAATCCGCCTGGAAACAGTACTGTTATTTTATTCATTATATTTTTCTTTTTATATAAATATTAAATTGACGCTCTAATTGGGAACGGTGGAGTTGTTGTACTTGCGCCTTGCGATCTACTCGATCGGTACACAAAATTTCTTAGTTTTATAGTAGCATTTGTAGCAACGGCTAAATTAAAATATATTATCGAATATATTTGACAATACATCCCTTGTCTATCTTCTAGATCCGTGTTATGCATGTTTAAATTAAAAACACCAGATGATATTTGGTTTGCTGATGTTGCGGTTGGTAAGTTATTCCCTCCAATTAGTGCATAATCTTGAAACGTATTATACAAAGTGGTAGTTGTATTATTATCAAATAAACTACCACTAGCTATATAGTGTCTAATTACTAATGATGGCGTTATTGATGACCCAAATGCGCTATTATCTAGTTCCATGGTAAATGAACATTGAATATCAGTTTCACCAGGCAATAAATATGTGTGAAACATACTAGCTGTAACAGCATTTGCAATTCCACCATCTATTGTTTGTGCGGTTGTAGATATCTCGTCTGGACTATAATATAAAACTCGGCCGATATTGATACCGTCTGCAAATTCATTATTCGAATCAAACAATGTAACACCTGTATTGCTTATTGCCGTAAATTGAGATGCTGTTACTGATCCATTTGGGTTAAGATGAAATGAACTTGCTGAAATTTCTATGTTTCCATTTGCGCCACTAATGAATGGAGCTGGATATTGTCCAAAGAAAAATCGGCGAGTTCGTATATCAACTTCACTGTCAGTGGTTGAATATCTAAAATAGCTAGCAGTATTTGCATATAATTCTATTCCTACTCCAGAATATGGAGCTCCGCCTTTAGTACCCAATGATCCAGACAATGCTGATCCGGACCAAATTAAGAATCCAGGAAACCCTGCTGTGAATCCTTCATATCCTAAAGACCGAATAAATCCAGTATTTTTATATCCACTTATTGCAATTCCAGAATCCAATGAATCAGCCACATACAATGAACCAGTAAGCATTGAGTATTCGCCATCTACATAACGATTTCCGCCGTACCAATCTAAGTTGTATACATAGTTAAGTTGTTTGCTTTTTACACCTGCAACATTGTAATATTCAATTTTAAATGAAAGCTGGTTTCCGGCTTTATGGGCTGTCGGTACCAATGTTTTCACCCTAGTATAATTAGGAGTATATCCAGCATCATTGTCTGATGTTGTTCGTATATCTGATACTTGCCAATCTCCCGCCTCTACTACCAACAATAAAACTGCGTTACCAACATTTTCAGTTTCAAAGCTAAAAATTATATCATCAAAACGTTGATTGTTTGTTGTTACTCGAAGTTCTCCGATACGCTTACCTAGTTTAACCGGTAATTCATTGTTAAAATAATCTGTCGTCGATCCATCAACGGCGCTACCGGATAAGTATATTGATAGCACCGGATCCAAATTATTGCTAGTTGAACTTCTTGTTCCTAAGGCATCCAATGTTATTTTATAGGCCGAACTTGATATAAATGCGCCAGAATATATAGATTTTAATTGTGCTACATGTACCGCATTTCTAGCTGTGATATTTGTTGAACTAGAAATTACCATGGCATTGTTTATCGAAGAAGTCGACCATAGTAATACGGGTGGTGTTGTTTCAGTGAAACCTTGATATGTATGGGCTTCCCAATATTCGTTTATAATACTCTGCGATGTAAACAAACCAATATTTAAGTCTGGATATATTGATGATGTGCTAGCAACGAATATTTCTGTTTCGCCTAATTCAACATCATTGAGCAATTCCCATGTTCCTATAGTACCATTGTTGTTTGCAAAAACTTTGATTCTAGATATATCGCCGGTAGCTGGTTCTAGATTATTAATTTGTAAAACTCCGTATGATTCTGAATTTTGTGTTTGAATGTATACCGGAGTTGCTTCATAACTCAAACTAAATGGAGATGCTGCGAATGATGAGTATGTGTGATTATTCACAGTTGGCGTTAGAACCGTATACTCTTGATCTAACAATGCCGTAGTCGGAGATAAGATCTTTTTAACCGAAGATGCATATCCTACGTTAGATACGGCGTAATTAGGTGTAGGTAAAGGATTTACAGGGTTTGGTACTGTAATGGTACCAGTCGCCATGTCATTTGTGAATGTTCCTCCGGTAATTTCAATGGCTGGTTGTAAATTATATGAAAAATATCTAACAGTTCCAGTATTATAAGTTGGGAACTGTGTTCCTGCAGGATATGTTCTATCTAGGTGTGGTCCTATTTCTTCATGCAATGTTATTTCTGGCAACGTGTCAAATATAATTTCAGAGATATTTGAAATATTAGGATTGACCGGGACAGTGCGAATCCATTTTATATTTGGTTTACCTTGCCATTCTGTTGGACTATATGCCGCTTCAGCAATCAATGTTATGGAACAATCACCTGGCGATGTTTCTGAATAAATGTAAATTGCAATTACACGGGACTTGTCTTCATCAATATAATCAACAACTTCATGATATATCGGATCTCCATTATAATCTAAGATCTCAACGTTTAAAAGGCCTCCAACTTTTAAATTTGTTGGATGACCTCGAAGTTTGAATAAATTCTTACCAGCTGTTAACTGTGTTGGAAAATCTGTTATTTGAAAATAATCAGGCGAAGTTAATGAAGTATCCGTTTGCCATACATCATTAAATTGTAAACCTTTATAAACTGCTTCTTTGCGTTTCATTACACCCTATATTCATTTTATATAAATATTAAGTGTGGGAGATTTGGCTGAAATTATTTATCTTGTTAACTTCTATCAATGAATCAACCATATCTCGCATTGTGTCTACATGTGATATTACAATTGAAAAATCAAATTTAGTACGGAAATAATCAAACAAATTAACAACTGCCGCAATGTGTTCTGCATCCAATGAACCCCAACCTTCATCTATTGCAATGAAATTCGGACGTGGTAAGGCTGAAACATTTATTAAAGCAATGCGTATTGCTAATGAACTAATGAATCGTTCCATTCCGCTAGTTAATTCTAAAGGCCAAAAATTATCTTCATCATAAATAATATATCCGTTAATATTTTTGCCATCACTTTGAAGCACCATATTAAAATCAACTACTTGATTCAATACATTGTTAATTTCTGCTTCAATTTTTGGCATAGCCTTTGCAATTAGTTCATATGGAACACCATCTCTTTTAATTGAGTCTAGATAGTATTCATATGCTTTGTATTCAGTTTCTAATTTCTTGTATGCATCTAATTGTTCAATTGCTGATTTTTTTGTAGTTTTAGCAACTTCAATTTTACCGTGTTTACTGCGAATAGTATCTGTAGTTTGTTTTATTAATACGGTTAATGAATCAATTGATTCTTTGCATTTTGCAATTTTACAATCTACTGTTTTATTGTGTTTGATTGCTGATTCATTTGCCCGGAAAGATTCTTGTCGCTCTAAACATGTTTCTAATTCAGATTCTCGAGTTTGTAAATCATTTTCTAAAATTTGAATTTGTAGTTCTTGTTTTTCAATTGACAATCTAGTTGTTTCATGTTGTTGATTGATTTTGATATACTCAGCATGGTCAATTTTAACATTAGCATACATTGCAATTTTTTCAGTTAACTCAGTTTGGGTTGCCGTTAATTGCGTTAATAAATCTGTATCTGCTGTAATCGTATTTTGTGCTTCAATTGCATTTTGTACGAATATGTTAGATGTACAGTATTTGCAGTCTGGATCATATTCGTGGTCGGAAAGATGATCAATTTTTTCTTGCTTTGCATTGATAATTCCTTGTTGTTTTTTAATGCTAGAATTTTGTGTGGATAATTTGAGTTCTAGTTGTTCTAATTCTTCTAGCTTGGTTTGTAATGATTCTTGATTGTATTTTCGTTTGTCTCGCTTAATGATTAAATATTGTTGAGTCGATGCTTCTAAATTTGTTTCAGCAGTATCAATATCAGCTAGCAGTTTGCTAATCTTTTTTGTAAGCTCGGATTCAGTGGCCGACAGTTCATCAATTTCAGGACCATTATACGTTGTTGGTTGTTTAGTTTCAATTAATTGTACAATCTCAGTTTGTGCTACATTTCGATCTTCTTGATATTGATCTTCTTGTTCTTCTAACTCAGTAATTGCTTGTTGATTGTTAGTAATAATACTATCAGCATCATTAATAATAATATCATAGTCCGTTTTCTTGTATGCTTTTAGTTTACCGGCAGTTTCTTTGCTTTCATCTGATGCTAGTTGATATAGTTGTTCAAATACCGTAATATCTAAAAATTGTGATAGCAAATCTTTTCGTTCACGTTGTGATTTTTCAATAAAATTATTATTATCGGCTTGCAATGAAAATGCAGTTAAAATAAAGTCATCATAAGTTCCTAAATAACGACGGATTGATTTATTAGTATCACTTCGTTCTTCCCCGTTTAAATTTTCAGTGTCAGTATAAAAATCAACTAAAACTTTTACGTGACCATTTTTTTGTTTGATGCCTGTGCGAACAATTGTATAAATAGTCCCATTCATTTCAAATTTAAACTTGCCGACAAATGTAGATTTTTTATTGTTTAAAACTTCATGTGCTTTACCGGTTTTACTACATTTATCAAAAATAGTATAAGTTATTGCATCTAACAATGATGATTTACCAGATGTGTTTGCAGCAAATAAACCACATACGTCTTGTAAGTTTTCAAAATTAATAATGTTGCCTTCACCATATGAAAACATGTTGTCAAATTCAAATTGAATAGGATGCCAGGTCATGTGACGAACTGATTCGATTGCTGGCAGTTTTGAATTTATTGTGCGATTAATATGTCTAATTGCATCTGTTTCTTCGGTAGTTGCTTGTGGATGATTTACCGCAATATAATCGGTAATCAATGTATTTTGATATTCTACATCTCTAACATTGCCAATAGTAAATGAAGATGATGCATTAGTGTCAGGTCCGTTACTACTTCGTTGTATTGTAATATCCTGTACATCATATTTTTTACGAATCGTAGCAATTAATTTTTTCATGTCAGCTGCTGCAGTTTCATGAAATTTAATTCTAACACGTGGTTTGTTTGGCATTCGGTGTGGCGATTTTACAATTTTAGTTCCCTCCACTTCCAAAGTTACATAGCCATAATCATTTTGTATTTCTACAAATTCGGCAACTCGAGATTCGATATCCCATACTAATATTCCATGGTCTAAGGCTTCTCCATGATTTTGTTGAATCAATGAACCTGGGTATGCAATAGTACGAGCGTCATCTAGATATTGAGCTGGTTTATGAATATCGCCTAACAATGTTAAATCATGTCCTTTAAATAATTCTGTAGTTACATGCTCATTTGATATCTGATACCCTATATCAGTTTTAGCAGTATTAACAGCTCCATGATGCAATGCAATTTTATATTCCGAATCGAAATCTTTAGCTAGAATGTATTCAGTCGGCGCCACATCTACCGCCATATGATTCCATGTAATACCTCCCAATTCAAACAATCCGTTTTCTTTGATGAATGTAATATTTGAATTGTTAATAACATCAAGTACTGGACTTATAGCATCAATTCGATGCATATTGTTTAGGTTCATGTCATGATTACCTAGTATAACAATTGTAGGTATTTCAAAGCCATTAAAAAATTCAACTAGCATTTGAACTAGTTCTGGCGACATATCTAATTTGCTATGCACAATATCTCCGGTCACTACCGCAATACTGTTAGGTGTGCTTGTTCTCGCAATATAATCAAACATGTTTTTAAATACTTCGCGGTATTCTTTATGTCGTTTTAATGTACGTATATGTATATCTGAAACATGATAAATTTTATCAATTTTATCTATTCCAATATCAATAGTTTTTATGTCCATATCATTCCCATTTTTAAATGCATTAAACCTTCAAATGTTAATACGTCGGTATCTGCTAATATATTTGTAATTTGTTTGAATCCTAATTCTGATGCATCTTCATTTGCTAGTTCAACAAAGTATACATTTAATCCTTCACCCATAAATCGTTGTGCAATTTGTACGGCATTCTTTAAAGCGTCAGCATCTAGACAAATATAAATGTCTCGTACATGCTCTTGAATAATTTTCTTTTGTAGGGCCGGTTGAATAATTTTACCAAATAATGGAATTGCGTTGCGTTTAATTGCAATTGCATCAAATGAACCTTCGCAAAGTATGATTGGTTCGGCCCAATTTATAAACATTTCAAACCCTATAATATCTTTTGAAATTTTTGGATTTTTATGTTTTTGTTTGTCTTCTTTATAAAATGCTCTGCTAACAAAATAATTTAATTGGCCAGCAGCATCATAGCTAGGAATAATTATTTTGCCAGAATATTCACCAGATTCACAATAACCAATTCTGTATTTTAAAATATCAAACGCCGTGATTCCTCGTTTTGATAAATAGTGTATTGCGTTTCGATAATCAGGAGTTAGTTTTTTAATCCAAAGTGGTCGATACTGTTCAGGTAGTTGAACTGCGATTGGTTTCTCGGTAACTGAGTTTTGTGATCGGTACCGGGTTGATTCAACAATTCGTTCTAGTTGTTCAAACTTTTCTTTGGATAAATTTAATTGTTTGAATAATGAAGAAATACTTCGACCCTTTTTATCCGAAATCCAACAGTGCCAAGCATTTTCACCGGCATGATTAGTGTTGATATTAATTTCTAGTTTGGGTTTGTAATGTGAAGTAAATGGAGAGAAGAATGCAATATTATCACCAGATGTTGGTTTACCTTTACCAAGTACTGATTCTAATAACTGTAATAATTTAAGATTCTTCATTAATAATAATATAATGAATTACACTGAGTAATCCAATTAAATAATATTATTAATATATTAATAATAGTTAGACACATACATTGCATTCCTGGTCTAACGATCGATTCAAATAAATTTTCATCAATCTATTAATAAAATGAATTTCATTAATTATACTGAATATATTAAAAATATTTCACAAATCAAACCATTACCTGAAAAAAGTTTTAATTGTTTTTGGTTCTTCGCCATCTTTTAAACATTCTGCAAACCATTCTGCAGGAATATCTTTTTTGGCTACATGATTTATGCCTAATTTCAATGCGTGCATTTCATACGTAGTTTTGCTAGCTTTTGATATTTTCTGTGCAGGTGCCTGAAATACCATGCGAATATCAATACCGGGATTGGATGCAAGAACATGTTTCATTTTAAGTCGGTCAATTGATGTCCAACGTCCCTTTGTTTCGATATACATTAATGAGCCATCGCGTTTAGTAAAAACAAAATCAGGTGTATATTTTGCTTTGCGTTCTGGTACTATATAATTTAATGTTTCTGTCTCGTAATTCAAAGGATATTCGTAACTTTTTATTTGATCAGCTACCGTATGTTCTAATCCAGATTTATATCCATATTTAAGTGCCGCAGCTCTTTTTGAGTTTCCAGAACTATGATAATGATTTTTTGCCATATAACTTTTTTTATTTTATCGGTTTGATGTCAGAATTATGTACAATCCACATTGTACCATCACTAAGTTTTACATACGATGATTTTGAACCATATGGTTTTACGTAAGTTACAAATAATTCGTCTGGATTGTTTTTACTTATTCTAGCAACTGTAACATTACCAGTTTTAGTATTTACAGGTTGTTTAATCTTGCCATTGCTTAAATAATATATTGGATAGTCTACATCATATTGTTTAAATTGCAATTTATCACCTGTTTTATAAGATACCGCAACTGGTGCAACTGTCGCAGTTGGAACAACTGCAGTTTTGCTGAATTCTTTATTTAATTTAGCAATTGCCTCTGCATTTTTTAAAAGAATAGGTTTAGGATTTGTACCTGATTCCCAAGCTTTTTTATTCATTGTATACCATGCATTATCCATATAAGTATATATATACGGATCTGTATCACCCATTGTTTGCAACACATTGCCATCCGGTTGCTGATATGGATATGTACGTTTTTCTGAAGTTCCAGTTGGATCTGTTTTTGGGGGCGCAAACAAATTCTGAATCGGAACACCTTTTTCAACTTCGGGCTTATTAATTATCTCTTTTTCTTCCGGTTGGTCAACGGAAGCTGCTTTAATATCTGCCGCAGTAAATGATTGACCTTCATTCATATTTTTATATTTTGTTTGCTCAGCCGGACTAAGTTGTTTGAATTGAACCAATGTACTAGCTCCAATTGTATATCTTCGTGCAGTAACAGGTAACTCAGGAATTTCTTCCGGGGCTATATCTCGCCCAGCTTTTGGCTTATCGGTATTAGGATCTGCAGCGACACCGGTAGTTGATTTAATTTTTTTAGTTGATGGAACAATCCAAACATTCCATTTCATTCGACGTTCTGAATCTTTAAGATTGACGCTCAAAACATATTTATTTTCAGCTTTAGCATATTTACTATACGCACCAACTGTACTATCTGCCGATATAATACCAGGCAATGTATTTAACACATCCGTTTCTGTTGGCAATGGATCTTTTCCTAGTTTAATTGTATAAACAACTTCAAATGCATATATAGCACCATCGGCTAAAGCTTGATCAAATTCACCCACAGGCTTCATTGCTTGCACAGTAGCTTTGAATCTTCTAGATTCCAATAAATATTTTTTGATTATCGATTCTAACATAATTTCCTTTTTTATAAATATTGATTACCAATCAACTAGTACCATTTTATTGCTCCACAACATTACATTGTCTGATTTAAAATCTAAATCTAAATCTAAATCTGCGATACCCGTACGGTTTGTGTCTTGTTGCAAAGCCCGTAAAAAATTAACTAGTCTAGGGTTAGTATTGCGAGCTCCATCATTATCCAGATAATCAAATATACTAACTTCGCCTCCGGTTTCTCGAGCATACATTTTGAACTGATTCATGAATTGGTCAATCATCAATTTATCAGGTTTTGTTAATTGTTCTGCATTTGCCATTATATACATACTTTGTTTTGAATCAACATAATATACTGGAATAAATGTCGTAAATTCAGACCATCGGCCTACAATCACTTCTGCAACTTCTAATTCACTTTGTTCTTGTGTTATTTTGAAACATCGGTCCGTCCCATCAATTTCATAGACACGACCATTATCTCCAGCTGCAATAAACCGAAACTGTTTTGATTTAATTTTATTTAAAAGATCTCGCAACTCAGTGTCAACGATTTCTAATAATGATTTTAAACGTATCATGTTATCCTTTAAATGCAATATTTTTATCCAAGTCAATGCGAATTAAAAAATTCATATCAACATCGTTTCGTTTTTTAATTGGCTGTGCTAATTTACCAATTGCTAGTAATTCTCCGGCTTCATTATACAATCCAATTGTAGTTATGTAAGGAGCAAAAGCACTGCCACTAACAAAACTATGATATGTTGAATCATCGTCTTGTGTTAATGATAAATTAGTTGACATATTGAAATCGCCAGCATCTAATTTAGCAACAGCACTGAGTTCATTGATTGTTACAGTGCTTTGATAGCTAGCTGTATATGGACTTGATAAAATATCTTTAAATCTATAATCTGCTGATGAAATTACAACTAAGCCTTGTTTGCTAAACACGTTGCCAACATGAGCTGTTTGTAAAAATGTTCCTCCTACGCTACGGTCCGCTAACGCACTTATGTTGCTAGCGGAAAGTGACTTGTTAAATATTCTAATTTCATCGAGATAACCGCGGAAAGAAGAGATTATGTTAGGATGTCCACCTATATACACGTCAGATGTATTATCAATTCTACCCGACGCACTCAATGGGCTATATGTATTGGTAAGTATTTGATTGGATACAGAATTACTCAATGTTCCATCAATATATAATTCCAAAGTGCTTCCTGTTTTTTGACAAACAACGTGAGTCCATGATGTAGTTAATGCAACAGATGATGTAGTAAAAACTGTATTAACCGGACTTACACTAGCTGCAAACATTAATTTGTTTGATGAACCTAACCCAGATATAGCAAATGGATATTGACTTTGCAGTGAACTAGAGAGTTTACTAATTAGTAAATCACTAGCACCAAATCCTGATGGAGACCTGCTAATCCAAAAAGAAATTGCATAATCATGATCTCGATCATAATACCCAGGTATCGAAGTTTGTATATAGCTACTAATTAGAACGCCAGAATTACTAAATTTAGCAGCTAGACCAACAGACTGATTATCAACTAATGTTATTACACCGGGCAAATATATAACGTTTTCACTGATATATTGTATTCGAGTAGTGTCGAAATACTCATTGAAACCTTCATAAAATGTTTCGCCGCCGACAATCTTTGTTTGATCGAAATTAGCATCATATACATTGCTATAACGGTCGCTTTCTAAATTTATAGAGCCGGAACCGATAAATGTAAATGATTCAGCTTTAATACCTTCACCAATTTTTATTTGAGGAATTGACAATACAGATGCAGATTCAAATAATACTTTTGTAGTTCGATTTAAATCAGTCGGACCATATGATTTATACGGCTCATTTTTGTATTTATAATATAAATGATTGACAGAATGATAAATAACAGTTTGCAATGATCCGTTAATATTTGCTGCATCATTGTATACTAATTCACTGCCTAGTGCTGGCAGTTGATCTGAATAAATTGCATTTAATGGCATCATGCTACTAGTAGAACTACCAGATATTACAGTCCAAGATTTATAAACTTGGAATGGATTAAGCATCACATCCGTTGGATCTATCTTTTTAAAGACAGTTGGATATGCGCCTATATATGTATTTTCATTGTTTGATAATCTAGACTCAGCCATATTCAGTAAAAACCCTACTACATTTATTATAAATATAGCAGGGCTTAAATCAATGTGTTATTTTAAAAATCTAACTTAACTCGGATCAATGCTTCTCGTTGGAATGATTTTAGCAATGGCTGACTTAATTTAGCTACTCCTAATAATTCCTGACGATCATTATACAATCCTACCGTAGTAATATATGTTTTAGGATCGCCTATAAAAGTTGCTTGTGAAATTTGACCAACACTTCCACTTACATATGATGGATTATTTGAAAAGTTATATTCTGCATTTTTAATTCTTACAAAATAATGTGTACTTGTTACTTTTTCTGAGTTACGAGCTTGGAAACCGAATGGATCACTAGTAGCCGAACTTGTTACAAGTGCAGATCCGGAAATAGAATGGAACAATGCAAAGTGATTGTTACCTTCAGAACTTGAACCAGTATTAGTTTGGAATTTAAGTTGTTGATCTAACATTTTACCATCTAGTATCAATGTTCCATAATCTGGGTAAACTAATCCGTAATATACAGGTGCTGTTGGATTAAAAACACCACTATTTATTGAACCAGAAACAATGTTATAAACCATGCCAGCTCCAACTTGAGTTCCCTGAGAGATTGATGAATCATCAATCAATGTAGTAATTATAGTTGAACTTGAAACTGCTACAGAACCCGTTGCGTTCAATGGTCTAGATCCAGAAATTTGTCGTAATGGTAATTCAAAATTACCAACATCTAATTTTTCTTTAACACGATTACGTTTAAAGTTAACAACATAAATTGAATCAGTACTACCAGATCCAGCAGTTGTAAAACGAGTATCTGTTGCATTAAGTAATAATTGACGATACTGTGAATAGATTGCTTTACTTGGAGAATCGTTAAGTTGTCCTTGAGAATCAGAACCACTACCTAACGCATTTCCATATGCCAATGAAAACTGAGTTACAGATCCATCTGCTGCAGGATCAGCTTGTAAAACATCAATATAATATCTACGTTGAGATGTTGTCGCCGTTGATGATGTAAAATAAGTAGTTAAACTTGCTACATTATCACTCCATAATCCGCCAGTTACAACCTCCGTTTGATTTGATATAATATCATTCACGGTATCAAACTTTGTAAATACACGGCCGTTTCTTGTCAACATTTGACTTTGTTGCATATCTGCAACCATTTGATCTGCTAATTGTTGAGCTAATTGCTGAACTTGATCATTAACCGCCGCTGTTGTGTTTGCTGTAGCAGCCTGCAGAGCTGCAGTTATAGCTGGTGTAGAAATTGCCGTAAGATTACCAGCAGCACCAGCCGTTCTAGTAGACCCTAGTGATGATATTCTACTTGGAGTAATACCATGGCGTGGTTGATTTTTTAATTGATTTATCACTGTTGATGTATTCATGTTCTTACCTATTAAATAGTCGCAGTAGTTGCTTGGTTAACTGTTAAATTAATTGTAACACTACCACCTGTTTCATTTGCAATAATAGTAATCGAAGCAGTTTTACTAGACAGCAACTGTGTTTTAGCAACAACACGGAATTCAAATCCTGCTACTGCAACACTTTGTGCATCTTCATTATCACCAATAAATCTAGGAGTCGTCGGAAGGGTTGAATTCTGTAATGCTCTAGTAACTTGTATATCAGCCACCGTAGAATCAGACAAAATTGCCGTGTATCCTAAATTTGCATTACCGCCTTGGAAGTTACTTGTATTAGGAGCAATAATTGCACTGTCGCCTGGAGCTGCCAATGTAATCAATGTATTACCTACAGTAATTACTGGTATATTTGTTGTTTGTTTAGGCAACGTGATTAACTTGTATTTTAATGCTTGAGTTTCATCAGGAATTGCTTCAGTTATTGGCATATTTTCAATAATAGTACCATAATAATTTGTTCCTAGTGGATGATCTGGATTCCATAATGAATAATCAATTTCATCATCACCTACTGCAAACTGTGTAATACTAAATGCACTACCTCCTTTTGCTAGCAATTCACGTCCTTTTAATGTTAGTATAGCGTCAATCGTTACCGACGTATTATCTAAATATCCCATATTGTTTTAACCTTATTTTATATAAATATACATGTTATTAATTTTGGTGTTAAACTAACACAAAACTTCCTTGGTCTCCTGCTGTCTGATACATTAGTTGATTTGGATTGCTAGTAAACCATTCTGCTACCGGGCCACCATCTATTGTTTGCGTTGATGCAATATTAAATCCTGGACTAGACATTTGCGAACCAGCATATCTTTGATTGCTAATACCGGTTGGTAAATAATCTGACACATCAGATAATGTTGATCCTGATACATATTGGTATGTTGATGGCACGCCTGTTATATAAATTGGTTGTACGGCATCACTTAACCAATATGGCGATGACGCAGTAATCCACGTAGACCCGGAATATAATAAATATTCATATGAATATATCGCACTATCATATTTAGCTGCATTTGACGCCGTTAAATATAATTGCCATTGATTATCGTCAATTGCATTGATATCCATAATAACATCATTGAAACTACCAGCATAATAAAAATAATCTCCTGATGCTGTTGGTTGAGTGTTTTGAATTTCAGTTAAATAACTTGAATCATACGGCTTAAATGTTGGTAGTATAGTATCTTTGCTTCGTTCTAATACATTTGGCTTAATTAATATTCCAAGAAGCTTATCAGTACGGGCTGGCAGTAATTGTTCTAATTGTTTAAAAAATGATAAATCAAACAATGTAAACATGTTTATATATGCATTGATATCATTTTTAGTATCATACTTTTTCCAATACGACTGTGCGAAGTGAATTAAATCTGGATATGATTTTGCATTCAAATTGCCCGGGTCACCGATATAATCATCTAGTGCAGTAAATCCAAACTGCGCAAATACATCTTCATCAATCATTGTTTGTGGTGAAAAGTATATGCCTAATTTTTTACTATCTAGAGGTGCTTTATCAAATTGACTGCGTTCAGCTCTAGTTTTAACATCCAATGATCCAACTAAATTGTTTGATTCTAAACGAACTTTGTTGTCATCAAATGTACCAGCCCCTAATGAAATTGCATCATAATAATATGTTTCTTCAATTGAATCATACGGTGTACTAGTACTCCAACTAGCAAACGATGCTGATGATATTGTAGATGGTTTAGGCTGCACTCCAACCAATGAACCAGTTAATGTATGATTAATTTTTTGTGTTAATGGTACTCGAAATATTAGTTCATCATATGAATTAACATTGCCGTCATATGCTGCTGGCGCTTTAACATGATTATTAAATGATGAATCTTGCAAACTGCTTGACCACAATCTTAATTCTTGTAACTGACCTACTAATCTAGAAGCACCGGCACTTGTTCCACCCAATGTAACAACGCCATTAGTTGCAAATGATGCAGTTGCTGATGCAGATACTGCTGCTACAATTTTACCGTATTTAGATTTTTTAGTTACAACATCTAGATTAGTTCCATTAGTTCTCAATACGGCTGTTAACCAACCGCCATCAAACATTTCAATATCGGTAGAGCCTGTACCATTAATTTGTATAGTACCTAATGTACCACTAGTATAATCTAAAGTTACTACATTTGAACCTACTGTAAATAATGTCATTGTACTAGGAATAGTAGGAGTAGTAACGACATCAGCTGTTCGATATCTCAATTCAATTGAATTAATTGACTGCGAATAATTAACCTGTACAGTACCGGCGGTATTTGTAATTAAATCTAATGCATAATCAAAATTCAATTTTTCATATACCGGTGCTCTATCAATTCTAGGTCCACCATATTCATTGATTGATATCATTGATTGTGGTATTCCATAACATGATAATAATGCTTGAACACTACGCTTAGTACCTTTACTTTTCAATAGGTATGGTAAATTATTTACAATTCTTCTCCAAACCGTATAAGTCATATTTTGACTAGATACAGATGGATCGCCAACCGAATTAGATCCAGTTAACGGCGTGCCTGATTCATTTGTTCCTAATACATATTGCCATAATTCGTGATTCTGATGACCATCAGTTAGGTTCCAACCAAATTGCTTAGCAACCGAATATAATAATTCATTTGGCATTCCTAATTTAGGATTTTCTTCGCGTTTATTGACCTTAGTCATATGATTGATATATGTATACAAAATATCATAATGATGACCTAACATGTTAACAAATGTAGCTAATTGAATGTTATTTTCATCATAACGAATATATTCTGGAACTGCGTATATCAATGCGTTTGCATTTAAACTATCATATAATGATGCTGTTGCATATAAATTGTCATACCATGTAACAAATTGAGGGCTAGTACTATTAGCTAATGAATATGGTACTGTTGAATTTGTTTTTGGCGTCGGCGTTATGTAGCTTCCTGTTACTGAAGGAACCGACGGCGATTCATGTGGTATTGGATTTGATGTTAATATCGACGATGATTGATAATATAAAAATTGTTCGAACGCATCAAATCCGCCTATCAAATTGGTTTTCGTAGTAGCATAATCCGCTGCATTAGTTGCAGCAACACTTCCGGATAATTGTGATATTACTATACTTTGTGATGTATAATATTCTAATAAACCTAATTTATATTTGAAATTTTCTAGACGTTCAACAGCTGAACTATAAAAAATAAAATTATTAAAATCAGAATAATCAATGTTTAATTTAACTCCAGCTAAACTTCCGGAAAAATATGCATCGACAACCTGTTGTGAAGTTTGTACAGATGATCCTAATAAATCATTCCAATTTTTTAAATCGGTTTCTGTTGATGTATTATATGTAGCAGTTGCCTGCCAATTTGGATTAGCTAATCGATTAAATTGTGTAGCAGTATATACCGGATAAATTACTACAGTATCAATGTACGGATCTTTTTCTTCTCTAACAACCCAACATTTAAAATCAACATCATATGTGTTTGGTAATGGCTCTGCTAATTTTACGTATAAGTATTCTCCAATTACAACACTATTAATAAATAATACATTTTGATTTCTACTGAAATTTAACAAGTATGATTTATAATATGTAGATGATGTTTGATTAACTGTGTTAATATATGATGCAATTTGTTCTAAAAATTGAGGATTAGTAGCATCAATTGCACGTAATCGAACTTCAGTACGATCTGGAGATATCTCATCAATTGTTAAAAATTGTTGTTCATAGTTACCAATTAAATTTTCAAAGAAATTAACAATGATGCGGAAGTTGCCAGCATTTAATTGTAATTGATTAAATTCATTGTATAAGTCAATAGCAACCGGCTGACTAGGCAATGTAATTAACTGATTGGTATTTTTATCTCGATATTCTGGAATCTTTTGTACAACTTGTATTTTGTGATTTCCAGTAAGCCAAGTATCGCCAGAATAAACATGCAACTCAATTCTAGATTCATTAGTTTGTTGAACTAATTTTGGAATCTGTTTAACGCGCTCATTTGCATTGTAACTCAAAAGACTAGTTTTTAAAATAGGCAGTCTGGTTGCAGATACAGATTTAGCTGTATTATTAATTTGCTCGATATTTTTATATTGTGTTAACATTGTATCAAATTTCCTGATTCCAATCATCTACATTTTTAGATGCATCGGTAATTACCCAATATGTTTGGTCCGCGTCAACTACATGTCCTGTTTGTTGAACTCCCATTCCGATACTAAATTTGTCGCCTAGCTCAAATGAGTCATTAGCAATAATTAAATCTAATTCAGTATCTCGAAATTCGCCAAATTCGATTCTACTAGATGGCGATGTAAATA
>Ga0164292_10000462_pt1 | contig 31723 bp, 32 predicted proteins | sample GEODES117metaG_FD_111486 | JGI IMG/M metagenome (GOLD analysis project Ga0164292, IMG submission 111486) | Eutrophic lake water microbial communities from Lake Mendota, Wisconsin, USA - GEODES117 metaG | ecosystem: Environmental > Aquatic > Freshwater > Lake | place: USA: Lake Mendota...
TGATCCCCGAACAATGAATGTTTTTATCAACATACAGAGATGTATCAGTGGTTAAATACGTGTCTGCTAAACGCCGCGATGTATTTATTGCAACACCATTATCATTTACAATGAAACTCCATTTTGTATTTGAAGTATTATTTAAATCGTTCAAATCGTTTATATCGTTTAAATGATATGTTTTCTCTCCTACAACTAAAAATTCTTCTTTTCTTCTCAGATCTAATCTGTTTAAATTTTTAGCTTCAAAGTCATCATTGAGTTGTAAACCTATGGCCACTGAATCTATTTGTATTACAGGGGGCATAGTATCATTTTCTAGATAACTCATATTATCTTACTCTATTTAAAAGAAAAATACATTTAATATTTATATATATAAAAAATGATATATTATAATTAATATATTAATATATTAATTTCTAAAATGAAACGTATTGAAAATATTCATAATAAAACGATGGAGATTGATATCGAGAATCAGCCATATAATAACAAAAATATCCTATTGCAGCGCAAAGATTTGGATAATTTGCTAAATAGCAATGGGTTGTCTGGTTTAGAAATTAAAAATATCAATTTATATCGTGTCGCATTCGTTCATAAATCTTATTGTACTATGAAAAATGCGGATTTTGATAAGAGTAATGCTAATTGTCCCGCGGGATGCCTGCCTTTACAAGATATGTCCTATGAACGTTTGGAATTTCTCGGCGATTCTCTACTTGGTATGATTGTAACAAATTATTTATATCTACGATTCCCTGATCAGAACGAAGGGTTCTTATCAAAAATAAGGACTAAAATAGTTAACGGGCGGATGCTCGGATATTTGTCGGAAAAGATAGGGCTCCCTAAATTTGCAATAATTTCAAAACAAGTCGAAGAATCAGGAGGAAGAAATAATTATAAGATTATGGAGGATATTTTCGAAGCATTCTTAGGAGCTCTTTATTTAGATTTTCAAACAGATGCCGACGAGGTCTCGCTTCCCTCCAATATCAGAGTTACGCCTATTAGCGGTGCTGGATATTACGTAGTAGAAAGTTGGATCATCTATATTATTGAAAATTATATAGATTTCTGCGAACTAATAAGAATTAAAAATAATTATAAGGATATGCTCGTATCTCATATGTTACATTATTTGCAAGATGTGCCCCAGTTTAAAGAATTGAATATCTCTATCAAGGATAATGTTAGAGTATTTACTTATTGTATCAAAGATAAGAATGGTTCTATTATTGCGACTTCTACAGGCAGTACCAAAAAAGAAGCTGAGAACAATGCGTCAAAGAGCGCCCTATTATATTATAATGTAAATATTCAAGAATATAATTCTCATATATAAGAAATTATATAATTATTCATCTAATACGAATGTAAATATGGTAAATATGAATATAACACATTTAGTTTTATCTGGAGGCGGAATGCACGGAGTTATGTTTTTAGGAGCCCTGAGGTATTTATATATAACAAACTTGCATAAAAAAATCACTCATATCGCAGGATGTTCAATAGGCTCTTTTGTAGGTCTCATGTTTGCTTTTAAATTAGAAATAGATGAAATGGAGGAATTGGTATACAATATGCAATACGATAATGATTTATGCAATGTTCCTATAAAAAATTATATTAAATTAATAACGGAGTATGGAATATGTGATATGGAGCTTTTTATAAATCATTTAAAAGTTGCTATAAAAAAAAAGTATCCGCATTTAGACGATAAATTAACTTTCAGGGATATATCAAAGATATTTGGGGTCAATATCTATATGTCTGCGACAAATATAAATTCCTGTGAAAATAAGATTTTTTCTATTGAGGATACCCCAGATATATGTGTGTATGATGCTTGTTGTGCTTCTATGTGTATCCCTCTATTGTTTAAACCAATACATATAGAAGATTACTATTATGATGGGGCCTTGACTAATAATTTTCCCATTAAGATATTTGACCATGTGCCCAGCGAGAATATAATAGGGATGGTATTACAAAAAGAGGAACGGACTATTGAGAAAACGAAAAATATCAACTTAATCTATATTCTAAAGCAGCTATTTAATATCTTAAATGTATTAAGAGTTAAACATGTGCTAACCGCACAGATTAATAATAGCAAGATAAAAAACTTTTATTATCCTAAGAATTTACCATTAAAGAGCACGATGGACATAAAATTCAGTAGATTAGGGATGAAATTGCAGCTTAAAAAAGAGCAAATTGACGAGATGATATTTTGCGGCTTCGAGAGTATGGGAGAATATATAGAAGACAGGCATAAGAATTTCGTAAAAAATATAGAAGACCGCACAATAGATCTATTGGTATCCTAAGTTTCTAATTTTCTATTATAAATGGCGTGGAGTTAATAATTTTAGAATTAAGGGGTTTTTTATCGGTAAACATATTATGCGGGATATTTAAAAATATATTAATAAGTTCTTGGGTTATTTTATTTAAAAATGTGCTACTTTTGGCGCTCTTATTCTCATTATAGAAATTAATTATTTGATTACCAAAATTCTCCGCAAATACGGAAATCTCTTTAGAAGGTAAGTTTGAAGGTATATTAATTTTAGCCAACCATGATTTATAATAGTTATTTTTATTCCTGAAAGCGCCAGTAATTCTCACATAGTCTTCTGGTATATATTTAATATGAGAATCATTGATCTCTTTGGCTATTCCGAAATCATATAAATATATAGAGTACGGGCATGCTTCCAAATAGTATATCTGGCCATTTATTTTATATTGATAATAGCCTTTCTCGTTATTATTATGATATAGGAAGTTACCCCAATGGCAATCGCGGTGAATGTATCCGAATGAATGCAGAGTCATTATAGATAACATCATTTGAATAAAAATATTATACAGTACTTTATTATCTTTTAAAAAATCTTTTTTCTTACATAGACTCTTGTAATCGCCATGCGCTAATTCATTTAGCAGAATAATATATTTTTCGCCGCTAATAATTCTCGGTGTATTTTTATCAGATAAAACGTTGCAGTATATTGCCTTATAAGTCAAAATGAAATGTCTCGATATTTTATTTTTAACAATTTTCTCCGTTATCTTTTCGTTAAGAGTACTTTCTAATAAGTTTCTATAATTTCTAACCATGAGTTTTGCGGCAATGGGACGCGATCCAATTTCGTTTTTTATTTTTGCTATATAAATATATCCATATACACTCGATGTACCAAAGCGTCTTGTGAGAATTATTGTATTTTTAATGTTATATTCGGGGTTCATAGTATCACTGGTCTTACTAACACTCAAGCATTGCTTGGAACTCACGTTTTTTATTTTCTTACGAATATGATTATTATAAAAGATTCTGCTATCCAAATTATATTTAATATTTTTATTCATAAAATAATTATCTATATCTACCAACTCATCGCTGGTCTTTTTCTTTACTTCAGAAAGATATTTAGTGTCTACAGAATTCGATAAATATCCCTTTTTATTTTTTGTAGAAGCATATTTGCTTATATATTCGTCAGAGCTCATTATAACTAATAACTTTTCTAATATACAGCAATATTCTAATATATTATTATAATAGATTTATGAATAATAATATAGAACCATATATATTTATAATAGATTTAGACGGGACTATAATAGGCAATTGCAGTTATCAATGTGATATATATAATATCATGGAGTTGATAAAAACATATGATAAAAAAAAATTAAATAAATATAAGATTTTGTGCGAAAAATCTCTGAATGAGAGCTATAACGAGAAGTCCTTATTGATAAGACCGCATTTTTTTCATTTTATTCAGGCGATGAAGAAGTTATATCCGGTTTCTTATTTTTATGTATATACTGCTTCGGAAAAAAAATGGGCAAACAAAGAGATCTCTATTATAGAGAAGAATAACAATTTTAAATTCGATAGACCTTTGCTTACGAGGGACAATTGTATAATAGATAAGGATGGTAGTATAAAAAAATCTATTAATAAAATATTACCTCTTATTAAAAAAAATATAAAGTTCTCGAGTACATTTGATATTAAAAAGCACCTGCTTATAATAGACAACAATCCTACTTTTATAGATTACAAGGATAACTTGTTGATATGTCCTACGTATAATTATGTTAAATTCAATAATTTGAAAGATGTAGTACCTGACGATATCAGCTGTGCTAACGTTAAAAATTACATAAGTAAATTGACGAAGGAACAGAGAATGTGTAGGAATTATAATAACCCCGAATGTTTGGAAAAAATATATAAGTGGCTATATAAAAAATGCAAGAAAATCAATAAGTACAATTTGAGATATGTTAACGATAATTTCTGGAAGGATTTGGTAATATTAATAAAGAGCCATAATATCAGACAGTACACTTCAAAGAATGTCGATATGATGCAAAAGAGCATAATGATATAATGATATAATGCTTATAATAATGATATTATGATATATATTAGTTTTGATATTGGGGTTAAAAATTTGGCGCTTTGTATAATTAAAAAGAATGATATAGCAGATACTCAAACTCAGAATACTCTGGAGATAATTGATTGGCGAATAATAGCATTGGCTGATAGCAAGAAGGAAATCAAGGGTATCGAAGATATTACTGAGCGAATTTATATGAATATGGATAACATCGTCGGAGATCTTAAAAGTAAAAATATAAACACTATTGATTACGTATTAATCGAGAACCAGCCTTCTAATCTCAATGGTATTATGAAGACCATACAGCATATAATATACGGGTATTTTAGTTTAATTAAGTTTTGGGACAAGGAGGTCGGAAATGTTATTTTAATAAATGCATCTTTGAAAACCAAGCATCACAACTATGTAATAAATATAGCTACTACAAAACCAGATGAACCCAAGAATAAGAAGGGGTTCCGTAAGGATAAATATAAGAATAATAAATTACTTAGCATAGAACTGTGCAAACAATATATCAGCGAAGATGAATATTTAAAGAAACTTTTCAACGAAAATAAGAAAAAGGATGATTTGAGCGACGCATGTTTACAGGCAATATCTTATATCCGATGTGCTATTGGCGGCAGCAGCGGCAGCAGCAGCGGCAGCGATATAGTAAATAATTATAATAAGATTTATGCGCACGAGATGATAATGTTGGAATAGTCTTATCATTTATCTGCATTACAATAATATATTTTTTATTTTTATAGATGCGTATTAATGCTGATTAAAATATTATAATAGATATATAAACATTTAATATCAAAATAAATATATAACATGGCTTTAATATCAACTCTTAATAACCAAAATAATGATTTAATAGAGTTAAATAGAGATAGTTTTAATAATCAACAAGCATTTAATTTCAATATTCCTCGAGGCAATAATAAATCTGGAGATAATTCATTAAATAACGAGCTCTTTAACAGGAAAAAAATAAGTGACGATGTGATCTCAATGTCTTCGGCGAGTTCATCGCGCGCAAGTTCTCCACGGGGAAAACAAGATTATATTAAAAACATGAATAATATCTATAAAAATAAGGTTATTAAAAAGAGTGGAAAAAGCCACATAAGCTCTTCTTATAGTAAAGGCATTAACGATAGCGATGAGACCGGAGATAGCAGCGATAGCGGACAAAGCAGAAGCAGTAGACACAGCAGACACAGTAGACACAGCAGAAGCAGCAGAAGCAGTGGGGGAAGTAGCGAAAGCGGCGAGAGTAACGAAAGCGGCGAAAGCGGCGAAAGCGGCGAAAGCGGTGAGAGCGGTGAGAGCAGCGAGAGTGGCGAAAGTGGCGAGAGCGGCGAAAGTGGCGAGAGCGGCCGAGGGGGAGATGGAAGAATCGGGAAATATAATGATAAAAAAAAATATTTAAGCCCTAAAGAACTACTTAAGCTTGAATTAAATGAAAAACGCGAGATAATTTATCAGTTAGACAGGTTAGAATCTAAGGGCTTTAGGTTACCTTTTAAATTCAATATGAATTCTGATTTAGAAGAGATGAAAACAGAATATAATAGAATAATCAGAGAAAAAGAATTGGACGGCAGTGTGCGTTTTCAACAAAAAATGTTAATGGCTTTTATATCAGGAACTGAATATTTAAATAGCAGGTACGATCCTCTCTCAATTCGTCTTGACGGATGGTCTGAGCAGGTAAATGAAAATATCAATGATTATGATGATATTTTCGAAGAATTGCATTATAAATATAAGGCGACCGGTAAAAAGATGGCTCCTGAACTAAGATTATTTATGTCTTTATCTGGTAGCGCATTCATGTTTCATTTAACAAGCCGAATGTTTAAAGAGCAACCATTGCCCGATATAGAAAATGTATTAAAATCTAATCCGGAATTAATGAAACAATTTCAAAATGCTGCTGCAAAACAATATATAATAGGCAATAATGATCAACAAATTCCTCAAATGTCGCAAAACAGGGGTTCCGGAAATTCAGGTAATGATAGTATGGGGCTCTTTAATATGGTTAGCAGTCTTTTTGGTTCTCTAAATAGTGAACCTCCTCAATCTAAAATGCCTATGTATCAGCAGCAGCAACAGCAGCAACAACAGCAACAACAGCAGCAACAGCAACAGCAAAGAATGCAACAATCACAGAATATGCGAAAACCAGCTGAAGATATTGATAGTATAATAAGGAATGTTCATAGTAAGATATCTATAGATGATAGTGATAATAATATCGAAACACTTTCTGTAAGCGATGAAGAAATTACATCGATAATTGAGGATACTGCTGATATACAAATATTAAAAACCAAGGGCCGTCCTAAAAAAGGTGTTAGAACTTTGAATATATAATTATTATATTATGGAAAAAAGAGAAGGAATGGGATTAGTTGAATTTACTATTTATTTCTTCTTAGATTGGTTATTTTTTTAGCAGAGCTTTTAACAAATTTGCCCATGTCTTTTACGGAAGTTAGTATTCTGTCTGGAGTTCGTTGTATGGTTCGCATAGGATTGCTTACGGTATCCTCGATTTCACCTTCGAAAACTTCGAGTCTGTTTAATAGGTCACTTAAAGTGCTTAGTAATATAGGGACGATTATTATAGTGAATAACATAGTTAAGAATAAAAATAGGGATATCATGGTACCTACGGATATGATATCTCTGCTTATATCTTCAGAGCATTTGCATTTTTCATTGGTTAAATATCTAACATAATCGAACGCGTAGTATATATATACTACAAACATTAGGAAGAACACGAAAGTGGCTATAGATAGCAGTTGGACAACTACGAACCCCATGCTTTCGGCAACGCTTTTAAGCGATATGATAGATGTTATTAGGAAATACGCTAAAGCGACTATTGTAAAGTTTTTGATGAACTCTTTATTAGGATGTTCTGAGCATTCGCATCCCATATTTTCAAGCTTATAAATGTAACTCAGGATGATTATTAGCAGTATTGCAAATATAGCTTGAATTATTGCGCTACTGTAAAAAGACAGGTTGTTGTTGTTTGCTTTCATTATACTATTTCTTACTCTATACTATTATATAGAAATAATTTTTTTATTTTTATAACTCTAAAATATTATAAATAAAGAATTTAGTTGAACTATCGTAATTTTTAATATCTATATTTTTAATTTTATTAATAATATCGGGGTATTTTTTAATACACAATAATTTATATATTTGTTCCAATAATATATCTAATATATATTTGTGATATTTATGGTCATTAGAATCTATTAGAAAATATATATGGTCGCAGATATTATTTAGCAATACAATAAGCTCATCGTTCTTATACTTAGCCCATACTTTGTTCATGTTGTGTATCCCCTTCTTCCATTTAATATATTCACAATACATATCATATTCATCGTTTAGCAATAGAAGGTTGTTTTCATATACGTAGGGAGGCGGGTTCCACCCTTTATTATTTATGTAATTATCCCATTGATTATTGATATTAGCAGTTAAATACTCTGTGTTAAAGAAATCCAAGATATTACAGTATATATCGTCGTCGCTCGTTTTAATATAATTCAAAATTATACTAAAGACATCATCTAAATTTTCACTATTATTTATTATTTCTCGTATTTTATCATATATATTGTCTTTATTTTTATGAGATAATTTATTTAGATAACCTATCAGACACCTTTTGGTCTCAGAAGTCTTAGAAAACTCTGGGATAATAATGTGAACTCTATTCTTAGCCTTAGGTTTATTGTATTTATCCTTGCTATTATTGTAAATCTTCTTAGCCCATATCATTTTAGGATCATAAAAGGAGTTAAAACACGAGTATGTATTTTTTACTTCAAGTGACTTTTCTAATATATTTGATGGTATCGTTGTGATATTTTCATATTCTCTTTTAAATTCTTCTATATTGATCTTTATGATCTGCTCGCTCATTATTAGTTATAATAAGGGTATCTTGTTATATACTTAATCCTATGTTTATAATTTTGAGTACATAATTGAAAAAATTTTAGAAATTTCAAAAAGTTTTTAAAAGTTCAAAGAAAAATAAATTATGTACTCGTTTTTAATTCATAATATACATAAAGCAGAAGCTCTAAATAATATTAATATGCACGAGATATTAAAAAAGTTGGAAGAACTATACAGCAATAATTTGGTATACAGGACTATAATTGTATGTAAAAATATCGAAGATCACAAAAATATCTTGAATACTAATAATTACGATGCCTGTGTTATAGATAAATACGAGAATATAAATTACGACAGTTTAGATACCCGTATCTTCCTAATAGAAAAAGATAACTTTATTAAATTTATCAAGGATTCAATTGATAACGAGAATAACAAGAATCCCTACGACTCCCACTTTTACAATGCTGTAATATTTGATAGTAACGATAGTAACGGAAGTAATGATAGTAATCATCCTGACGATCATGACGACCGAGACGATCTTGAGAAAGAGTTTAAGAAAATTTGCAATAAGGACATTATAATATTTTAAGCTGTTAAATAATAATTATCTAATAATAATTTAGAAGAAGTTTATACTATTTAATGGCTGGAAGGAGTACTATCCGTACTTCCCGTACTTTCAATAGTTCAAGTACCGTTAGAAGCAATCGCGGTAAAAACAATAACAGCAATATGATTACCATGGTAGTTGTAATAGCTTTTTTGATATTAGCTATATTTGTAATGTTTTATTTTAACCAAACTATAATGGAGAAATTCACTGGAAAGCGCAATTATTGCTTAGAGTATTATTACATGGATGGGTGCGGGCATTGCGACCGCTTTAATGAATCTGGTGTGTGGGATCAATTAAAAACCCAGTACGGCGACCAAGTAACTTTTAACAAATATAACAATCGCGAAGAAAAGGATAGAATAGATAAATACAATATATCAGGGTTTCCTACTATTGTATTAACAAAAGACGATAAAATAATTAAAGAATACAACGGCGATAGAAGCAAGGAAGACTTAGAAAAATTTATAGTAAGTTATACAGAAAAGGTAAATGCTTAGATATATAAATAAAACATAATAATAACCAATTATATTAAGAATAAAATCAAAAATATGGGTGCCGGATTAATGCAATTGGTACTAAATGGGAGTATGTCCGATTTTATTACAAAAAATCCTAAAATAAACTATTACAAATATGTGCATAATAAGCATACGAATTTTTCCATTGAACAGATTACTTTAACATCCGAAGGGAATGCTAATGGCGGATTTATAAACGGCACGAAGCTAACTTTTAAAATTAAAAGGTATGCCGATTTTTTATCAAATATGTTCTTGACTTTTAATATACCTGCGATATATTCGACAAACAAGCACAAGTTTAGATGGGTAACTAATCTCGGATACAATTATATTAAAGAGGCCCGTATAACTATTGGCGGGAGTACTATAGAGACGCTATATGGCGAGTGGTTAAATATATGGGACGAGCTGACTAATAAAGATGGTATCAAATATAATAAGCTTATAGGTAATGTAGATGAATTGGTAAACCCTTTTAAATTTGTTCCGAAGTATACTATTATAAATAATAAAATGTATAATATAACGTATCCTATAGCTACAAATAATAATCCAAGTATTAAACAGCGGCAGATACAGGTACCATTGAATTTCTGGTTTACTAAAAATCCATCGCTGGCCCTGCCCTTGTTAAAATTGCAAAACAATGAAGTCTATCTCGAAATAGATACGATAGATATCGGATTCAACGGGTTATTTCAAGTTTGGAGTAATATATTGAATATGTATGTTAGCCCAATCTTGTATAATAGAGTTCATCAAGATAAGATAGATATCACGAGTTTTGTAAGCACAAGCGATAGAGTATTTGATGTTAGGAATCAACTAATATGTTCCTATGTATATCTTGATAGTATCGAGAGAAGTACTTTGTTGCTAAATACTAACAAGATTAATTATGTAATTAGTACGGCGAAGAGAACAATAAGTGAATTCAATATTTCTGAATTACATAAAACAATAGATATTACAAATGCTAATCATCATATCAAAGAGTTGATATGGATAGCAAGAAGAAAGGATTCTATAAAGAATTTCAATAATCATATGAACTATACGGCTACTCCCGAAGAATATAAAGAGAATATGGGTATATTAGATAGAATTGAAATAATATGGAATAGAGAAATATCAAGATCAGACAATGACGCAGAGTATTATAATAACATAGTGCCTTATAAATATCATACAAATATTCCAAGAACGGGCTTATATTGCTATTCGTTCTCTCTGTTTCCTGAAAAACAAGTTAGTGCAGGGTCTTACGATAATACATCTATAAGAACCTCGTTATCTATATATGTTAAAGAGAATATCAAGAATGACGAGGAAGTCAATCGTATCAAGAATATATACAATAGCATATCAGAAACTTCTTACGAAGATACAATTATAGAAATTGTAATATATGCTATAGATGTAAATATATTTAGCTTATCAAACGGAATTGCTGGATTCAAGTATAGTTAAGAGAAGCGGAGTAACGGAGTAACGAAGTAACGGAGTAACGGCTATCTATTGTTTTATTTTTATATTCTTCATTATTAATAAAAGAATTATGGATTTATTTATTATTATTATAATAATCGTTTTCGTTCTTATAATAAAATATTTGATAGATACTATAAATTCTCTTAATAGCGAAATAAAGGAGATTAAAGACAAATGTATTTTAAATAAAAACGTGACGTTTAATAAAAAGACCGAAATTCCAACAGTTAAAATCAACGATATTATAGGCGGTATATCATATTTCAAAAATTATATTGATAAACCTTGATATATACCTTGATATAAAGACATATAAATAATATAAGCGTTTATAATGAAATGCCACGGAAAAATAAAAAGAACGATATAAAATCTACAATAGATAAAAAAAAGGGGTTAATGTCTACCATGGTTAAAGATGTCGTAGTTGTTGAAAACGAGGATATCATATTGCAATTACCTATATCATCTAATGATATAAACAAAATGAATATAAATGAAGAAACATTCGATGCCCCTAAGCCTTACGAGCCCGGATGTTGCTATATTAATGAAACAAATACTTATAACAATATTCAAGATAATTTAATAAATACAAACGATAATGCTAATGGATATTATAATAACACCAACGAATTCAAGGATATTCAAAATAATATGGAATATATAAATAACGACTGTAATAACCCTATGGAAAAAAACGAGAGTGAAAATATAATTAAATCAGTTAATAATTGTTACTGGTGTTGCCATCCTATAAATGATAGAATTTATGGCATGCCTTATAAATATAATGTTGCCTCAAATACTTATATATTATTCGGAAACTTTTGTTCGTTTGAATGCGCTAATGCGTATAATTTTTCATCACATTGCGGCAGTGATAAGGTATGGGAGATAAACAGTCTAATACAGATGTTGAGCAAACACTTTGGGCATACTAAACCAATACGACCTGCTCCTTCGAGATTTTTATTGAATATTTTCAACGGCCCTCTGTCTATCGATGAGTTCCGTAAAGGCCATAAAACAAACGATAAAACACATTTACTCAATCTTCCTCCTATGATTTCGACGACATATAATTACGAAATAGTCAACACATCTTACCTTAAAAATACAACAGATAATATGAATAATAAAATAGAAGCTAAAAAAATAAAAAAATGATATAAGACTTTTATAATTATAATTATTGTGATTAAAACATGAGCGACAATGAAGAAATCTACTTTTCTCCATACAGAGTATCTACTATAACTTGTAATGCGAACATCGGGGAGGATATTAATTTGAATCTAAAAATTTTATTTGATAATATTTTAATTATAGATAAGGAAGAAGCTGATAATGGTATTGTGTGGGTTCAATATATGAAGGAAGGCGAGGAGCTAAGTCGTGGAATATACCCTAAAAAAAGAAGAAAAAGCAAGAAGAATAAAATGAAGAAGAATCGTTTTGATAATCAAGTTACGATTATTTGCAAGAATAATACGTATATGCCTAATGTAAAAATATTTAAAAACGGAAATATTCAGCTGACTGGTATTAAAAATGTTAATGATACTGAGGTAATTGTAAATCATATTATCTATAATATCAATAATATCTATGAGAATATCTCAAAAGACATCATAAATAACCGCGGTGATAATTATAAGTTAGACTTAAAATATCAGAATTTCAAGATTAGAATGATTAATTCTGATTTTAAAGTATATTGTGATAGCGAACTAAAAGTCGGCTTCGGATTAAAAAGAAGGGAAATTCATAAGCTTTTCATAAGCGATCTATATAACAACAAATGTTCCTTTCAGCCGGGAATATATCAAGGAGTTAAGTTGGAATACTTTTGGAACAGGTGTAATAGCGATAAAAATGGGTTATGCACTTGTCCTAAAAAATGCTATGGAAAAGGCAAAGGAGAAAAAATAAATGAATGCAAAAAGGTTACGGGCGCTCTATTTGAAAGTGGAAGTATATTGATTACCGGAGGAGTATCCTTTGAACAAGTAGACGAAACATACAAATATATATGCGATTTTTTAAAAAAACACAAAGATTCTATCAAAAAAATACAACCATCTGCTATGATCATGAATAACGAGACAGAAGTCGTTGAAGTATTGTAGCGCCTCATAGAGTATCGCGAGTCTCTACATCGATGGTATATAGCAGCTAAAATTGTAATAGTCTTCTGAGCCGTTGCCCGAAGTGTATTTTTTATATTTATCGGTATTAATTGAATTATTACCTGATCTATTTGCGGATGGTATATGATGGCTTGCATAAAATTGTGCTGCGTATGCTACGGCATCTGGTTCAACAGGAGGCATTTTATAGCTATTTCCCCATGGCTTTTTATCAAATAGAACATCTCCAGTATATAATCCAGCATTCTTAGGTTGAGGTGCTATAAATACAGCTCCGTCGTTATCTAATACGGCATATTCTAACTCTTTTTTCATTATTCTATTATATTAAATAGATATTATTATATAAAGATAAATTTTAATAATTAAATTAAAATGAGTGCGGATAATAATCTTAAAAAGCGAAAGGTTGCCGATTTTGTAAAAGACGGTATGGAAACTGAAGATATTAAAAAAATGGTTCAAGAAATAATGCTCTATATGACTGAGAATAAAAGTAAGTTTGCATCAGAAGAAGAATTGGAAAATAATATGAAAAAAACTATAGAAGGCATCGCGTTTTTCGAGGAAAGGTATCCTATGTTGTACAATATGGTTACGAAAAATAAGGGATTTGATTATAGTAGTTTAGAATATTTCTTAAATATGCGAAATAAAATTATTAAGAATGAAATGAGCTCAGAACAGGCTTCTAAAGAGGTCGGGCAAGTATGGTTCGATAAGTATTATAAAAATCCAGACAAAAAATAATATGCATATATCTATCTAATTATCTTATTATAATTTAGATGATTATTGATCTTTTTTTCATATCAATATTGATAGGTATATCAATCGGAATTATAGGTGGCGGAGGAGGCATATTATTTATACCTGCACTAATGTATTATAATTTATCTTTTCAGCAAGCCGTCGCTATCTCTCTGTTTCTAAATAGCATTCCTAATGCATTACCTGCATTATATTTGTATTACGAAAAAGGCCATTTTAATTTTAGGATAGCCGCTATTGTTACCATAGGATCTATTATAGGTATTACAATTGGTGCACTTTTTGTTACAAAAAATTATATAGATATAAAAATATTATACAGAATATATACTTTTATCTTAGCGCTAACAACAGTTTATATGTTATATTATTATTGTTAGCAAAAAATAATAAAAATTGATATAAGCGTTTAAATATATATACTTTTTAACAAACTACACTATGAATAGTGAAGCGCTGTTTTCCAATGTCCCCCCTAAGAATCTCCATGAATTAATTGAAAAAACTTATAATAACCATGAAGCTAATTCCACTCACGCAAACACGCTGATCAATACATTGAAAAAGTATCACTTTTGGCCCAACATTAAGGTAAAGAAGTTTAAAAACAACGACGATCTTGTTCTTCTTCATAATAATTATAAAATGGCTGCAAATGCAAGCGAATACAAACAGCTTTACGAGGAATGTAGGAGTATCGTATTGGACTTCTCGCTGTCTTATAATAACAATGTAGTAGTCACATATGCAAATTCTGTTCCGCGAAGGATTGGTTATGATGAATACATGGGTTCTATGTATGAAAATACCGATAAATGCTATGAAGCCTATGATGGTACTATTATTACTGTTTATAATTACAAAGACACGTGGTATTTCGGAACATCGAGTTGTCCTGATGCGAACAGTTCAAAATTCTCGCATCCTACAAAATCGCATGGACTAATGTTCGACGAAGTTCTCTATAAATACTATAGTCGCGTCCCCGATGTTTATAGTAGACTTATCGAAATCGAGAATCCCGAAGAAATTTCTAAAATGTTGCGAGAATTGTTTGTTGCCAATTTGAATATCGGACATGCATATGAATTTGTCTTGATCCATCATGAAAACAAGCATATTATCGATTATACTAATATTCTCGGCGAAGAATACAAAGAGATCATTCATATTAACACGCGTAATAGAATTACTCTGCAAGAATATGATATTAACAGCTCGTCAATTCAAGATTTGTTTAATCTCGGCATTAGATATCCTGCATATTTTAGCACTATTGTTGATGCTAATAATTATATCAATAATAACAATAGCTATGGTATAATTATTAAAAAGAGTATCGGTAATGGTACTTCAAAGCTATACAAGATTTCTTCGAGCTATATTAATCATCGTGAGGAAACTGATCCTTGCCATCCCAATTTGTGGATGAATATCCTCGAAGTCTATATGAAAAATAAACAGGATTATACTATCAAGGATTACATCGCTGCTTACAATCCAAATATCCAGCTTCCCTGCGATAACAATGGAAAAGATATTGATCCTACTTATCTTATTCATACGATTATCTCAACTATCAAGGATTCTCTGTATAATTATTATAAATCGACGACAACATATAATCCAACTTATAAAAGGTATAAGATGAATAAGGAGCTCGACAAGCAATTTGCCCCGATTATCCAATATCATTTGGCGCAATTGAGAAATCTACAGATTACCACATTTAACAAGAAAATCATTACGTGCTCGAATATTTATTACTACTTGTGCCAATGCAATGATGTTAAAAACATCAAAACACTAATTCAGTTCTTTGCATCCAACCCGCTAAACGAGATGCAACCGAGAACCTCGATGTGTTTTGCGATTATGAATAGTCTGATTTCCTAAAATCTAAAATATATTTATAATAATAGAAAGAATGTACAATACTTATTCGACACAAGGATGGTTATATATAATTTTAAGTTTGATATTAACAATAATATGTATGTCCCTTAATATATATATTCAAGGAGCTGGCTTATATCTGATATTATATGTACTTTTTATAATTATGATATTAATTACTGCATATAATATTACCTGTTTAACTAAAGGCGAATGTTATGCATGGAGCTGGTTAGTGAGCTTAATGTCTCTAATACCTATGATAATAGTAACAATAATGTTAATTTTATTTGCCTTAAATAAGCAATAAATTTTTATTTTTATTTATATTTTTTATTTGTAAAAATTGATATATAAGATAGAATATATTAATATATAAATAGAATGTTTCACAATTATATATTTGACCCAGAAGACCCTTCAAATAACCACAGTTTTGAAATTCATAATATAGATCTGGCTATCGTAAATGGTATTAGGAGAATTATTATGACTGATATTCCTAACATCGGGGCAATTGGAGAAAAACTCGATAAAGAAGAGCCTACTGTAAATGTTAAATTTAATTCTGGAGCTCTCCATGATGAATTTATTATTCACAGAATAGGTCTCATTCCTATCTGTATGAGCGCCGATGAAATCGAAAACTATACTGATAATTCCCTCGTCCTCGAACTGAATGTTAATAACACTACAAATAAAAAATTAAATGTAAGGACATCAGATTACAAAGCTAAACTCGACGGCATTGAATTGAGCGATAGTAAATTACAAGAGCTCTTTCCTCCCAATAAAGTATCAAAGGACACTATTTTGATTACTCGTCTTCGTCCGGGCGAACATTTACATCTGACTGCGAATATTGTTAAAAGAACAGGTCGCGATAATGCATCGTTTAATCCGGTATCTCTTGCTAACTTTTCATATATCCAAGATCCCGTCGAGGCGAAGAAATGCGATAATATCTTAGATAAAGAGCGAGCCTACTATAAGAATAATTACGGTGATCCTATTAAATTTAAGTTCGATATCGAGTATATCAACGTAAACATAGGGCCTAAGTATCTAATTCCAAAATCGCTGGATATTATCACTCATAAACTCAACAACTTAATTAAGGAATTGGCAAATATCGAGATATCTGATGTTGTAAAAATTCAGCAATTTCAGGATATTAAGGAGACCTATGAGTTTATCATTGAGAATGAAGATGATACGCTTGGAAATATCATTCAATCTTTCGTACACAATAAGTATATCAGAGAGAAGAATACTATCAATAACATTGTTTGTAAATTTATCGGATATATTTGCCCGCATCCCCTAAAATCAATTATGATAATCCGTATTACTCTCGATTCTGTTACAGATGCCAATATGTTCATATCATTTATGGAAAAAGTATGCAAGGAAATTATTGAAGATGTAATATCAATCAAAACTAAATGGAATAAATTTGCTATAAACAATAATGTATCATAATTTATATTATTATATATTAAAAGAAGAGTATGTCTATTGATATTAATGAATACAAATATGAAGATGAAGAATTGGATGATATCGAGTATTTAGAAATAATGAGTTTGGAAGATATAATAAAGGACAATCCCTCATTTATCGCATTATCCAAAGCTGATATACATGATAGTCTATTCAATATGTTTTCAAGCACGAAAAAGGCTGAAAATATTACCAAGCTATTCTATGATATTATCGATGATATAAATGCGAAGCGAGGTGTCTTAGATAATTACGATAACTATATTTTTAACGTGGAGGCCGAAAAAGAGAAGGTTGATGTTGATAATATGAAGGATCCTAAAGATGCAGAATATTTTAACAAATTAGAAAATCGCGATGAGGGCCAGTATATTGCGGCGAAGAATAAATACTTTTTTTGCATAAAATACAATACAGAATCTATGAATGTTCGCTTTATGCCCGATAAAAAAATAAGAGTTTCTCTCGAGCCTTCGCATAATAAGAAGTTCCCTATTTACTATCCTGTTTTTCCCATAGATAATGTGAATATTCCTATTATTTCTGCGTATTATAAAATTCCTAAAACTACTGTGAATGATAGCATATATGAGAAGATAACGGATTATTTAATAAATTCCAAAAATATAAATTTAAAATCAGCAGATTATTATGGTAATAGCAAGGATTTAATAAGAGATGTTAGACCAGACATTAACCATATAATTAAATATATGCAAGATGGAAAATACGGAATAGACGATTTCGACTTGGACTATAATAATATAGAGGCTATATTTAAAAAATTCGGTAAATCGCTGGATTTAATAAATATACATGAGAGTGATATTCTCTGTGACTATATGACGTCTGTTACAGATTATGAAAAAGAGAGAAAGAATGTAACGAGACCCGTTAAGATAAAGAAGAGTGATATATTGAATAAAAAATTACTATTCTTTGATAAACTGAAATCTATTATAAGCTTATTGGATTTAAAAGAGAGTACTATAACTTTCTTAGAAAAAACTAAACTAATATTATCAGAACATCTTGCAACTATTAGTGTTACAAATGTCGACGGTGAAAGAATCGAATTAAATAGATTAAATATATATAATCTCGTATTACATATCAACAAACAGGAAGATGCTGATGTGCAAGAGTTATTAAATAATATAAAACAGGTCATACATATTAGCAATATCAAAGAGACCGTAGAAGAAATAGATAAGATTTTAAAAACAAATAAGAGGTTGCCCGAAATAATAGATGCTTATGAAAAAATAAGGGCTAAGTTTGAATATTCGCGAAATCACATATTTGACTATGATAAAGATGGGAAAAAGTACCTAATATCATATCGAGAGATTAAAGAGATTAAGGAAGCCGAATACAATGAAAACTATGAGGGCATTCCTATGATAGAAGGTATGGATGATTATATTAATATTGAAGACCAAGATAATATTGCAGTGGAAACATTTGATATAAAGTATGTAGTTGATGCCATTGATATTAATAAATACTTGTTACATAATACTTATAAAACCGAGGAGGGATTTATAGATGGGCTAAAAATAATACTTCCCGAATTAATGGAAATCAGTAAGCTAAGTAATATAGAGATAGATAGCGATATCTTATGTAGCGAGCTATTCAAATATAATCGCAGTATTCCTTCGAGAAAAAACATATATATTAAAGAGTTCGGAGATAAAAACATAGAATTAGATAAAAAACTGTTAAATATATTGATCAAAGTGCCTCCTAAACATATTTTAAATATCGGAGGGTTAGTCAACGAGTTAGATGGAGATACTTTGGATATTATAGTTGAAGCTAATAAATTGTGGTTGCGCTCGATTAAAACTATGTTTATAAATGCGATCTCTTTCTGGATAATAAATGTTCAAGAAAAAATATTGGAGGATACTTTTCCTCTTGATGAAAATTACCTAAACTATAACTTTATTGTTAATTGGTATAAATATGGATCTCCCTTTGATAATTTAAAGAAGAGCGAGGAAAAAGGGGTCCTACCGTATATTATCAATGTTGCAAAAGAGTATTTGACTAATAAGAACGAATTATCTATAAATATCGAGTCATTATTGAGAGACACTATTAAATACGTGGAAGACAAATACACGACCAATTTAGAAGCTATGAGAGCTAAGTATGAACTATTAAAAAACAAGAAGAAGGAGATGAGAGGCTTGATCGAACAAGAGAAATTTAAGAGTATGCGCGATAACAAGGTATGCCTAAAGAATCCCAATTTATGCAAGGAGCAACATGTTAAGTCTCTTTTATATATGCCTGATATAAATTATGTGAAAATACATAAGTTTTTACATGGATGTTGCTTAAAAAAATTAGATGAAACTTTTAACGATGATATAGATTTAAAGAATGCTAAACGGAAGGATTTAATTGCATGGAAAAAGAAGTTTGCGGAATCGGAAACATCGCGGTTAACTAATAAACCCCGTGATTTAAGATTTATCCCATTTGCCTCCAGAGATAAGAAGGATTCTAAAGTCGCAGAAAAGCTCGATGATTATGATGATTATATTTTAATAGATGATTTTATATACAATATTAACTTAAATGATATTACATCATTGTGGCTGAGAGATATGAGAGATAAAAACAATGGCTTGTTACCTATAAAATCTATAGATGATATCGAGAATAATCCTAAAAAAATAGATATGGCTATAAGAAACAATATAAATATATTGGCGAAAACTTCGAAAAATTTAAAGAGCGATAATTTTATTAAGAGTTTTAATAGGGATAAGATAAGATACAAGAGTATAATTATCGCTATAATAAAAATACTAAATAGCTATTCGCAGAAAAAACAAGATAATATTGAATTAAAACTATTGATAGATAATTCGATCAGAAATTTGAGAGATATTATTATGGATTTAAATAAACTGAATAGTGTATTGATAGAAGATAATGAAATAGATACAGAGAGAATAAACAAGTATATTGTAAGCAGAGCACTTTGCAGCCCTTTTAATCCTGATGAAATAGTAAATGGATCTTTGTCGTCTGATTTGGTAAACAATAGTATAATTCAAGAATTATCCAGAATCATCTATACTGATATATTAAAAATAATAGAACTTACATTTCCTACCGCAGAGGACAATATTAATTTTTTAAATGAACAGCGTGAGAAAAATAAACAGAACAAAATAAACATGTTAAATGATAAGACTGTAGAGGAAAACTTATTAATAAAGGAGCTTAAAAAAGCTGGAATAAAACATAAAATGATGAATGATAAAAAATTAGAAACTATCGCTGACGATGGTGGCGGCGACGAAGGAGGTGGCGGAGGCGGCGGAGACAGGCACGAAGATGATATGAGACCTGATAGTAAATTATTTGATGATTATGATCAAATGCCGAATGATATAGATGATGACGAGCATAAACTTAAATCTTATGACGAAGATAGTGACGACGAATATATGTTACAAGGAGATATGGGATTTATATATAATTAGAGAGATATCAGATATCTGATATTAGACATCATACATTTTCGCTGGATCCTTGTATTTTCTCTGCAATTTCTGCAATTTCTGCAGTTTTTAATTCGGACGGGGGAATATTTGATATATTTACGAGAGATGCCTCGTGAGTACGCTTAGGGCTTATTCTTTTAACATTTATGGTATTGCCTATGATACCGTTCAATTGTATAGGAATAAATCTATTAGCATTACTAAAACAGGTAGCGACCTGTATTTTATATTTCACGGGTATTTCTTCAAATGCACAATCCTGTATTAGGTTGTCGTATTTTAATGTTAATATATTGTACATTTCTTTAGATACATTTACATCACATGCTTCTATTTCTTGAGATAACATCATATATTGTTGAGATAATTTTTTAAATATTTCAAATTTTTCGCTTGCTTTAATGCTATTAGTGAGAGACATAATTAATACGCTTACGGCATTTACAATTATATTTGGTATTTTAATAGAATTTGCGTCTTCACTGATGCTATTTATTATACACATCGTTGAACTCGTTAAAACAAGAGGAATTGCAAAACAAAACTTAACAAAACTCCAATGAGATGATGCTTTTGTGCACAACAAAGTCATGGCTTCGCATTTATCCAAGAGTTTTTCAATGTTATACATATTATTTTTTTTAGTTTATCTAATAATATAATATTTTTTTATTTGAATTATTATATTAGAGATAAGTGTATGAATATAGAGGTGAAACCTAATGATTGGATACTTCCAAATAGAATAGGCTATAACAAATTTGTATACAATACATTTCATCCTTCTAAATATAGTAAAAAAAAGGCCGAGGCATCATGTAGCTGCGCAAAAGGTAGCTGCGATATAGATATCTCGAAAGTATCGTTGTTTCCGCAGCAAAGAATTGTAAAAGATTATATGCAATTTGATAGTCCTTACAGAGGCATTCTTTTATATCACGAATTGGGTTCTGGTAAATCTGCTGCATCTATAGCTGCGTCAGAGGGTTATATTAATAAAAAAAATATAGTAATCATGACTCCTGCATCATTGGCTCAAAATTATGAGAATGAACTCATGAAAATATCTACGATAGGGTTGAATCTCAAGAAATCGTGGACCTGTTTAAAAATAGACAAAGGGAATCCTAAAATGGTTGAAGAATTAAATAAATATGCTATTCAAAAGCAATTTATAGGAAAAACGGGTAACGTTTGGGTACCTTTGTATAGCAATGATATTATAGGTGCCGAAATTGTTATTAATAATATCAAATATGCCGATTTAAGTTCTAATCAGAAGGATGAGATTAACAAGACAATAACGCATATTATAAGAAATAGATATAAATTTATCAATTATAACGGCCTCACTAAAAATTTAATAGATGAATTAGAGAAGAAAGGGAATCCGTTTGATAATGCATTTATAATAGTAGATGAGGTTCACAATTTTATAAGTAGAATAGCAAACGGTTCTAAATTGGCCATGAGAATATATGATTTTCTCATTGAAGCAAAGGATATAAAGATGGTTCTATTATCAGGTACTCCTATTATAAATCAGCCTTATGAAATTTCTTTTTTGATAAATTTACTGAGAGGTCCTATGGTAACTCATAACATTCCTATATTAAAAGGTACTACCAATAAAAAGGCCATAATAGATAAGATAAAAAATAGCGAATTATATAGTTATATAGACGAGATATATAGTGATGATAAATCTGTAAATGTTATGTTGTTACCTATTAATTATTGTCGTAGCGACGATGAATCTTCGCTTATTGTTAAAAAACCATGGGGCTATAATGAATCGCAGATAATAAAGGAGATAACTAATAAATTGAATTCAGAGCTTGCGATAAAGAAGATAGAGGCGAGAGGTAGCAAAGATAATAGTATTAATCCGGCGAAGCCATATATTATAGTAACAAATGGTGTTACAGGTTCGCAGAAAACAAAATTAGCAGATGAAATAGTGAATTATTTGAAATTAAAAGACGATAATGTTAAAATTATAATAGATGATTTGGTGGCAAATAATAAGGAGTATAAAAAGAGAGTTCTCGATATAATACGAGTGGTTAACGAGGAATGCAATAATAAAAAAGAGTGTGTTGAAAATAAATATAAGAATCCTGATCGTAAATTATTAGATGCTTTTGAAAAAGCTTATTTTGATATTAGAAAAGGCGAGAATTGCACAGATGATTATCCGAGCTCGTGCGATAAATTAAATGATTTAAATTTGGAGAATGCTCTCAAGAACGGTAAAAATATAATATTTGAAACACAGGGCATTAAAGTACCTTCGTGGCTATTGTCGCATCCATATCTCAAAGAGAATTATAATATAATATTCGGGTACTCTCTCGCGCCTATTAGAAAGGTTATAGATGTTATAATATCGCGCGCTAATGCTAATATTAAAAAATATGAAAAGAACCCTGATAAAACTCCGGCGCCCAGATTTCCAGACACTAACAGAACAAAGATTAAACAGGATATTTTAAAGATAATGAATGCTGTTAAATTTCTACGAAATAATTGTATAGATTCGGTTAAATATTTAGCTTGTGGAAACAAAAAGATAGATAAATTGCTAATATATAATAATAATTCGGAATTTAAGTTAGATTTAGTTTATGATAGTATCAGTGATATTAATGACTTAGAATTTGATAATATGTTAAAGAACATAGTAAGATTGGACGAGGACGAAGAAGCTCTCAAGTTGTCTTCGAAGACTAAGAAAGAGAATGACTATGTTTTTCCGATTAAACAAGAGGAATTCAATAACCTTTTTATAGATAGTAAAGATCCCGAAAATATCAAAGTAATAAATCAAGATCTGTTTAAAAGAAGAGTATTGGGATTATTGAGTTACTATAAAACTACTGGGTCTGAATTATTTCCGAGGCTATTACCCGAGACTATTAGGTACATGTATATTACAAAGCATCAAATGAAGAAATATGTCGAAGTACGGAAAAAAGAGATAGATATGGATGAGCGTAATAAGAAATTTGCAAATAAGGGAGCTGTAGATACGAGCTCTGTATATCGCGCATTTAGTAGATTAGTATGTAATTTTGCATTCCCTGAAGAAATAGTTCGCGAGTTTCCTCAAGATATCCGTTTATTAAAAAAGAAAGAACTATCGTTAAACGACGATGATAAGAATAATAACGCAAGTGATGCAAGTGACGCGAATGCTGCGAAGGAAGTCGATATTAATAAGGAGGTAGCTGTTGAATATGAAATGAAATTAAATAAGGCTTTGAAAGAATTGAGAAAAGGCGATTATTTAGATATAAAGAATTTGGAAGAAAATTACAGTCCGAAGTTTGCCCAGATGTTAGAGGATATTAATACGTCGCCCGGAAGCGTACTTGTATATTCTCAGTTCCGTGTAGTAGAAGGCTTGGGAATATTTAAAGAAGTCCTAAATCGCCATGGTTACGTCGAAATAAATATAACAAAGAATGAGGAGTTCGGTTATATATTAGAAGACCCCGACGTATTTGATAAGAAATATGATGATAAACGATATGTTGTATTTAATTCTGATCGCGTTAAGACAAATATTCTAATGAATATATTTAACGGCGAATTTGCGGATCTTCCTGAAAATATTAAAAATATTCTGCCCAATAAGGGTGTTGGAATAGATCAGAGATATGGAAAGCTTGTTAAAATTATGATGATTACTCAATCGGGCGCAGAAGGCATTTCCTTAAAAAATGTTAGAAGAGTGTTGATTACCGAATATTTCTGGAATTCCGTGAGAATAGATCAGGTAATTGGGCGCGCCGTTAGAACATGCAGTCACATGTCTCTTCCTGTAGAAGATAGAAACGTTGGCGTATATAAGTATATTATGAAATTCACGAAAGAACAATTGGCGGCTAATCCGACTATCAGAAAGAAGGATAACGAACTGACTACTGACGAGCATATCTTAATTAAAGCACAGAAGAAGGAGGGATTAATTAAGACATTTTTAGATATGTTGAAGGCCTCTTCGATAGACTGCGTGATACATTCTGAAATAAACAGACCTTTGGAAAATGGTTATAAATGCTATAACTGGCCTATAAATATCAATAGTAATAAGTTATCGTATACTAACAAAATAGGCAATGATAATAAGATACAATCTTATAAAATGTATGAACGAACTAATAAAAACAGGGGTCGTGTTGTATCGCGCGATGGAGTAAAATATGTACTCTTGAATGATAAGCTATATGATTATTTCAGTTATAAAAATGCAGGTATATTATTATCCGCGTAGTTAAGATATATAATATATATGTAAATATTAAATAATACTTTATAAGAAGCATAATATTAATGAGCGATAATATAGATATTAATAAAATATGTATCTGTAGGTGTAATAATTTTAATTTATGTAACCGCAATACGAACGGCAATGAATCTTGTAGATATCATAAAAATATTAAGAATATGCACATACATAAGATATTATATAATGTTGTAAATGATAAGAAAAATATAGACATGTGTGATTTATATGAAATATATAAATATATTAATGTTATTAATTATCCAAATGTTAGAGAATTATATATTGAGGTGTTGAAAAGTATACCATATAAAATACTTAGAGATATCTCATTTATTAATAATAAAAAATATAGCTGCAAAATGGATAAGTACAATTTATTATATGATATAAATAGAAAATCATATGATATAGAATGCTGTGGAAATATCAATAGTATAATAAAATTGCAAAAGAGATTCAGAGAAAAACACATAATTAAATATGATCCCCGCGACGATACATATATGAATAGCGAAGAGTTGTTTACAGGAGATAATATATGCGAAATAATACCAGAGAGGCTTTTTATATTGAAAAATAGCAGAGGGGAAAAATATATATTTGATGCTATTGAATTAGAATATTTTATCAGAACGTGTATAGAAAATAATCAAGAGCCTTACAATCCCTATAACAGAGAACTGTTGAGCAATTATACGATAAATAGTTTAAGAAATTTCATAAAATATCACAATCTTAAAATAAAGGTATTTGAATATAAATGGAACACTAACATGCACGCTTTTACTGATTTAGCAATAGAAATAGAGCGGCGAGGTTTTTATAATAATCCAATATGGTTTAACGAGCTAACCAATATAGACTTTCTAAAAATAATAAAGTATTTCAAGATGTTTTCTAATGATATCCCAGAAAATGCAAACTATTTCAATAATATAACCGAGGATACTTTAATTTTTGATTTTTGCAAAGATGCCATCAAGCTATTTAAGGAATGTAATGAAGAACTCTATATATTATGCTGCAATTTTATCAAATCAATGGCTATGTGTTCTAATAATTTCTATGAGAACATACCTTTATGGTTAACTAATGGGACTAATGGGACTATTGGGACCATAGGGACCATAGGACCAATAAGTACTATAATTGGGACCTCTGGGACCGCAGGGACCGCTAATAATGTTCTTAATAGAAATATAGAAACGTTGATGGGTATGATAAATCGAAATAATATTACGGAATTAGAAAATAATTTTTTATTATATTATTATGTAGAATATAGTTAAAGTTGATAATGAATGATACGTATGATATTAAATATACTCCTGATTTTGCGTATACTCCTGTAAATTCAAATATAATTAATAAAGTTATGAATAATATGAATCAAGAAAACAAAAAAAATATATACGATATATATGTAAGTAAATTTAAAACGGCTTTTTATGGTTTTTTGCTATTTATTATATTGTCCCTTCCAGTATCATATAAAATATTAGATATGATTGCAAAAATAATATCAAATAATATAGAGCTTTATGATTTACACTCTGACGAACCTTCTCCTTTAGGACGTGTAGTAATGGGTTTAATATTTTTCATATTAATTTTTATATTATAATTTTTACTTCTTCTTATTTACCTTTTTAACAGCAGGCTTTACTGGTTCAGGCTCTGGTTCGGGTTCAGGAACTTGAGCATCTTCGACTTCTTCCTCATCATCTTCTTCTTCATCCTCCTCTTCCTCATCATCCTCGTCTTCATCTTCTTCCTCTTTTTTACTTGATACTACAGGAGTTTTTGAAACTGTCGTAGCCGAAGCAGTAACTTGAGGCTTTTGTACGCTCTTAGAAATTACTTCGGTATCTACTTCAATATCGTCCTCATCATCTTCTTCTACATTATCATCGTCACTATCTTTTACGAAAGTAATCTTTGACGAGTTAACCTTTTGGAACTTAGCAGATACAATCTTCCAGCTACATCCGAACATACCTGCTGAGAACCAGATACCATTTAGCTGAATGATAAACTGCGCCTTACCACCCTTGAGATTAGAAACATAATCCTTGAAATCAATTTCGTTGTTATCCATATCATATGAATCGAAATCAAACTTATCTTCCGATGAATCATAAGGAATCTTAGCCTTAAAGGTTGGAGGATATTTGTCTGCGAACATTCCAGTCTCCTTATCCTTATCTCTGCGAATAATACGGCTAAACATGTTAGAAACAGTTCCTTTGTTACCATCGAAGTTATTTTTAAACCATGCTACACGGTTAGTAAATGCGTCTTCCAAGATCTTATTCTCGAGCTCAATGAGTTTATCGTGAAATAGTTTGATTTTAGGATTTTCATCAATACCCTTGAAAGATACAGTGATATCGTACTTTTGAGTTTCATCTTTACGCTTAGGGTCATCCTTGATAAATTGCATGTTATCATTAACCCCGTAAGGGATATTTAGAAGAGGAGTTTGGATATTAATTTTAGCTCCTTGATAATTTACATAGATAGATTTTGCACCTGATTTCATAACCTTCATTTCAGAATACTTAATCTTGTCGACATTGAATTGCTTGGGGAGTAGAACGTTCATCGTTGTATATATATGTTAATTAATCTTTATATAGACAATCAATTTTTATTATTTTATGCATATTATTTTTTTAAATTGAAAAAAGTTGATACGAATTTGGTTTCTACGCAGAACAATATATGTAAATATTGGCCTAAAATAAATAAATATAAAAACATAAAAATTAAATTGATTTTAAAAAAGTATGATATAATTACAGCTCCTACAAAGGTCATAATAATATCTATGATTGCATAATCAAATACTCTGATTGCGTGTATGCCTTCTCTGGGAACTCCTAAGATATCTTTGTATTGGGAAAAAATACACATGGTTCTTTATATTATATAATAAGATATATAATATCTATAGACTGTTGTGTAATTCGCAAATCTCGCCTATATTCAACAAATTATAAGAATCTTTATGTTTTTCTAATTCGTTCCGAAAATTAATTTCGAAAATATCAATAATCTTCTTGTAATTATTTAGTAGAAATAGATTGGTATAATGGTCGTAGTAAAACATGCTACCAAAACCGTTTTTGAACCGATGATAATTGCTCATAATTTCTATATAATCTAAGAATATATATTCTATGAAATAGCTGTGAAACATCTCGCATTGCCTATCAAACATAATAGAAACAGAGTCTGTGAATTTTTTGCTAAACTCATTTGATTTTGAAGTGTTTTTCAGCAAACAGTTGAATATGCGAATCGAGAAAACTTCTGCACGATTCTTAATGATAGTACTTTGAATTTGTTCGTTTTTTTTGGCGTCTCTGAAAACACTTGATATCATACGGCATTTCTTAGCATCAGATATACCCTCGAAAGTCTTCGGATTTTCAAAGACAATTTCCATAATAAACCGCATATCCATTATAGTAATGCGTCTGGCGTAACTTGCGTAACTTGTGTAACTGGCGTAACTTGCGTAACTTGCGTAACTTGCGTAACTGACGTAACTTGCGTAACTGACGTAACTTGTCGATATATAATATGATATCATTTTTTATGTAAAAATAGGAGGTGTTAGTTCAGATTTAGATATATAAATGTTAACAAGGAGAATATGAAGAATCCCCAAATGGAATCTATAATAGCTATGATATATGAGAAATTTTCATAGATAATAATCGATACTAAATTATATGTTCCGTATATTGATAAACCGGTGATACCACCATATAACATAGATTTATATAGTTTATCTTTAAGCTCATCGTCTTTTTTGATATTATTAACAGTTAATGGTATTGCTATATGTATTATTGATATTACAAGTAAAATATAAGATAAAATTATTGTTAATATAATTTTCCATGATAATGCAGATAATTTACCTTGAATTCTTATAGTATTATCATTATACATCTTGATATTCAAAGATATCCATATAACATCTATTACTAAATAGATTACTGATATGATCAAAAACTTAATATTATTATTCATTTACTTAATATCTCTATATTATCACATTAATTTTTTTTTAGTATTATATTATATTATTATAATAGGATTGTATGGGAAAAACTCCTAAAATTCTAACGAATGATAAATATAACTATTATGAATTAGAATTTCCGATATATAAAACGAAGAGCGGCTGCTCTCTTATTAAGATAGGCAATGTGTTTTACAATATGGATTGTAGTAAAACAATAGAAAAAATCAAAGAAGAATATAACAAGAGAATTCGCATAGAATCCTACGAAGAAGATAGTGAATATGTAATTATATAATGATAAACGAAGAGCTAATAAGATTCCTTACCATCAATTTAGAAATGCCTTCGTCTTTGCCTTCGTCATATCTATTATTTTTAAAGTTTTTTTTGTAAGCATTGTAAGCATTGTAAGCATTATCAATACCATAAGACAGCAATATATTGTTAATATCATATTGCGTCATATTTTCAATTTCATTCTCAATAAAATTATTTAGATCCGTCTTCAAGAACTCCGCATCATCGTTACAGTTATTATTGTTATAGCAAATTGTCTCATAGATTTTTTCACAATAATCATAGATACTTTCGTGAATTTCTTCATTCATAATACATTCGTGCATTTTCTATATTCTTTATATCCTATAGAAGGTATCAATTTTTATAAAATATAAATATAGATGATAGACTTAATAAAAAAAAAAGAGTATTTGGAAGAGTATTTTAATAAACATGATTTCAAACATTTTTTTAAAATAACAAACAAGATAGATTTGAATTATTCTAAGTATTTAAAGTGTTTTTTAAAGAAGGATCTATATAAAATAGCAAAAAAGACAAATGTAAACATAGGTATCAATGATAGCAAAATGACTATTATAAGGGTTCTGGGAAAACATTTCAATACCTATAAAGACGGCGATGGCCGAGAGTATTTTTTATCAAAAATTAGTAAGGCCCAAGAGGCCTCTCGGGCCCGCATAAAATATGGTGTATATCTGAAAACTATTACTCCTAAAAATATTGCAAAGATATCTGATATGATCTATAAAAAACGCGGAGGCGGAGAAGAAAATATAGATATGCTTTTAGATGAATTAAAAGTGCCTTTCAATTCTGTTAGAAAGCCGAGAGATTTAAAAAATATTATGAATCAATTACAAAAGTATAATAACAGCGAAGATATATTTTATTGGTTTGCTCAGTTAAATAAGTTTTTACAAAATGAGGTAATTTCTATCAAAGATATACATAATAATTTATTGAAAATCAAGATAGTATACCCGATAAAGAGCGGTAAAATATCTAAAATGAATAGTTTTTCATATTCTGCATTATACTATGGTAAAATAATAAACGGATCCTATGGTGGGAAGACAGACGTAGTAATAAAAACGCAGCCTAAATTTACTAATAATTTTCTAAAAATTAGTAAAAAATATCAATATCAAATCTTTGAAGAAGTAAAAGCGATGACGCAGATCAATAAGAATTGTTATGGCGCTATTGTATCAAAAATATATGCATATGGCGTTGTACCTCCTTTAAAAGAGGGGGATATTTATAGATATGTTTTAGTTACCGAGAGACTTGGGGATGATTTAAATAAATTGAAAACATATCCCGTAAATAAAATTAAAGAGTGCTGTAAGATGTTATTAACAGCTCTGAAAACAATTCACGGTTGTAACTTAAAAAATAGAGTATCTCTTGTACATTCCGATATCAAACCAGATAATATAGTTTTCACAGATAAGAGCGAGACATCTATAAAATTAATTGATTTCGGAATTACACAAAATGTATTAAAGTATAGTCGGAGAGAGGACTGTGTGCATTTTGGAGGGACATATTCGTATATGTCTATATCTCAGCATAAAATAGACGATCCCGATTATTATCTCGATGCCGTAGTAGATTATATGGATGATTTCCAAGCTATAGCGTGGATGTTACTATATTTCTTAGATTTTGAATTTAAAAACGCAGATGCATTAAGTGTTAAAGAGACGTTTCATAAAAATTATGATAACCCCCTTTATATCAATAAGATAGTCAATAGAAGACTTACTAAAAAAAATATACATGTAATAGGAACTCTCTGCGATTATACAATAAAGAGGGCGGATAAACAAAATAGATATGAAACTGATAAAAAGACCAGAAGTGGTATATATTATTCAGATTATAATGAGCAATATTACAGCGACCTCCAAAATATCTTAGATGGCTTAGAATAAAAACGAGTACATAATTAAAAAAATTTTAGAAATTTCAAAAAGTTTTAAAAAGTTGAGAGAAAAATAAATTATGTACTCATTTTTAAATCTATAAATTTTATTGATGGTACAATAGATATTTAATATACAAAAAGTATACCACAAGATACCACAAGATACTCTGAGAAACACTGAGATACTCTGAGAAACTCTGAGAAACTCTGAGAAACTCTGAGAAACTCTGAGAAACTTGCAGAACTCTAAAAATAAAAAACGAGTACATAA
>Ga0164292_10000463_pt1 | contig 31719 bp, 31 predicted proteins | sample GEODES117metaG_FD_111486 | JGI IMG/M metagenome (GOLD analysis project Ga0164292, IMG submission 111486) | Eutrophic lake water microbial communities from Lake Mendota, Wisconsin, USA - GEODES117 metaG | ecosystem: Environmental > Aquatic > Freshwater > Lake | place: USA: Lake Mendota...
CTTTTACCGCATGGGAAGGTACCGATTTGAAAGGATTGAAATTGCTCATCAAAGCAAAAGGAAAATGTACTACCGATCATATCTCCATGGCCGGCCCCTGGTTAAAATTCAGAGGCCATCTGGACAATATCAGCAATAACCTGCTTATCGGAGCAGTTAATGCATTCAATGAAAAGACCGATCAGGTAAAAAACCAACTGACCGGTGAGTATGGCACCGTGCCTTCCACACAACGGGCATACAAAGCAGCCGGTATCGGCACTATCGTAGTTGGTGATGAAAACTACGGAGAAGGCTCATCCCGTGAACATGCCGCAATGGAACCACGTCATTTAGGAGTTCGTGCTGTATTGGTAAAATCATTTGCCCGCATCCATGAAACCAACCTCAAAAAACAGGGCATGCTGGCACTCACCTTTGATAACAAAGCTGATTATGATAAATTCAGAGAGGATGATAATATTGATATTATCGGTTTAACCAATTTTACTCCTGATCAAAAATTAACGCTTGTGCTGCATCATGCAGATGGTACTCAGGAAAATGTATTGGCAAACCATTCTTACAATGAACAACAGATTGAATGGTTCAAGGCAGGAGCAGCACTCAATATCATCCGCCGCGAATTTGAAGCCAGTCTTGCATAAATGTGATTACACTCACCAAAATGCCCGCAACAGAGCGGGCATTTTTATTTTCATTATTGATAACCATCATAACGGTTATGATCAATCCCTTTCAGGCATGGTGAAACGCACACCAAGGGTGATATAGGGATGGCTTTTGTATAAATCATATTTTTCCCCGGAATCATAGCCTGTGTCTGTGTTGGTTTGAAAATTATAACCTGCAGTAAATTTCATTCCGATTTTAGGATTAAAATTATACAGACAGCCTAACCCTGCATTAGCACCGAGTGAAAAAGTATTAAAAACCGGTGTTTTGTTGGGGTTACTTATAGCAGGAGCTTCAACAACATCATTTGCGGTTGCTCCAAAGATGATAATATTGATGCCAAGTGTTGCAAAAGGTTTGAATTTAGCATCCGTTTTTGTGATATCAGTTAAGTAACCAGCCAGATTGTAACGATAAGATAGCCCGATTTTTGTTTTGCCACTTACGGTACTTGTGATGTTTGGATCATCATTACTATAAGTTTTATAAGAGAATTTAGTGGGAAGCAATAATTCCAGATCAAACCAATGGAACAAACGTTTGCCTTTGTCTTTTCCATAGCTATAATGGATGCCCATCATCGTACTCATTCCGTCTCCCATAAAACGTGCAGCAAAACCTACGTCGTAAGTTCGCCCTGTACTGTTTAAAAAACTTGCTTTTTTGTATTGCGCTTCTGCTTTCATGCAGCTCAATGCAATCAGTGCCATAATAATAAACTTCTTCATGATTTAGTTGGTTGGTTTTAGTAAAATATATTTGTAAGAGTGATTATATGCTGCATCAATGAAAGCCAGCATTTCCGTCCAGCTTTCTTTTGGCATTTGTGCCTGTTTGTAAACTTTAGTGATTTGCAATACTACTTCCCCATCTTTTTCTTCAGCAATGCATGAAAAACTCCCCGTTGCATTATCTACTTTCGTATTGAGTTCGGTTAAGCCTTCTGCCTTATAACCTGCGGGTATCTTGAATCGTATCTTCCAGTTCAGCGTGCGTGCATAGCCTACGTTTACAGGGTACTTTCTGACACGTTCTTCTTTTTTTATTTGCAGTTGAGTACCTACCAGTCCACTCACATTTACCAGCAATTTTTTTCCGGCTTTGCGAACCATACCCATGATTTCAAATGATTCGGTATAGGTTAATTCACTTGCCTTTAAAGAACGGCCATCCGTAGTAAGCGCAAAATTTTTATACTTCACTTCCTTACCAAATTCTCTTTGCAACTGATGTTTCACATAATCGGGCTTAGCTTCCTTGAAATTATCTTTCAACGCACGTACCGACTGTAAATACTCCTCTTCCTCAGACTCACGCATTTTTTCAGTTGGATTTCCACCTCCATAGTTTTTGTAATCATCCAGCATGTAAGGAGTGTATTTCAGCGCATCAGCAATTTCCCTCGATTTGTTGATGCCGTTGTGTTTGGCTTCACGGCTTACCTGTAGGGTATTCAGATCAGCAGATAAGCTTGCAACAATGGTATTCGTTGAATTGTTTTCTGTTGAGTTAGCATCAGCCAAAGTGAATGGCTTGATTTCCTGAGTGCTGTTTTTCCCTTTCGTGGGTTCCGAAATGATAAAGGCTTCGCTTCCCAACAAGCTTTCAATTTTTTCTCCGGGATTGCTGTAATCGGTACAATTGAAATACAACTGGTCTTTCACCTTACAGGCATACCGAATTTCCTGATCGAATAAAACATCATTCAACGTACCGATCGAGTTGGAAATGCTGATCACCAATTCACTCTTGATATCGCGCTGATACAGCAATGACCCGAAAATATAAGCGGCAGTTTTATCGCTCAGGTAAGTATCCCGGTTGAGTACTACGTTTCGTAAACGGTAATAAGCTTTGTTAATGTATTCTTTTTCTGTCCAGTCTTTAGCCCCAAGTTTTTTTAAGTCCGACCATAAATAATCAATGTACTTTTGCACCGAACCATAACTACCATAGGGCAGTTCGCCTACCTGTTCGTAGTCTTCCCATGCCTTGCGGGCCAGTTCTTCCTTACTGAAACTGGTTTTGATTTCACCTTTCTGGCCAATCAGGGCTCCCTTTTCTTTATCACTATTGGCATAAATCACCTGAAACTTGCAGAGTGGATAAACCTGATAAGTATTTACAAAATTTACATCTTTCTCAACACCACGATCGGTATCGGTGAATACATAGCGAAAGAAACCATTTTCTGTAGAAGGCTCTTTCTTAAATGCAGCGGCACCGTTCAGCGATAAGGATTTGAAGTAAGATTTATCGTCGGTTTCAATACCGATCTGATTGAAGAGAATAGGATAGTTTTTATTACACAATTCGTACTGCGGCGAAAATTCGATATAACCATTGCCCATAACATCCAGCTTGCTTTGCGTAACCGTAACATATTCGAGGATGTCACCGGGTTCAAGGTTTGGGATAGCCACTTTATAATACCGGCGCTGCGAACCGCTTTGCTGATCGAAAAAACTTTTAAAAAACTCCGGGATATCCGAGGATGATTCCACGCTTACCGCTTCATCTAACAATACCGGTAATACTTCCCCGTCGTGTTTATACACTTTTGCACTGAAACCATCAAGCTTATCACTATAACGGAAGTAGATAGTGGTAAATCCCTGTACGGCATTTCGGTCGTATAGTTTTATCTTGAATCTTACATTCTCAAGAAACAACAAACTTCTCTCCCCTCTTGATAAAAAACCATTACGTGATTTTTTATCGATAGAAACATTTCTTTTAAACCCGATTACTACAGCAGATTCATTCTTGTATTTATCAGGAATGGTATTGTTGCTGAAAGCAGCACCTGCCTCATTCCACAATGGCGCAGCATTCTTTTCAATATTTTCAAGAAAGTCATCACTGATAAAATCCTGAGCCTTTAACCGGCAGTTCAGGCATAACAAGGTTACTACCATGAAAAGCACACGGGCTTTTAAAAACGGATGCATCATAAAATTCTATTTATTGGTAATGCTTAAGAGGTACTTATTGAATTCCTTAATTGATTCGATGAATTTTGTCCAGTTGGCAAAATCTGATTTACGAATGATACCATTCTTGATCAGCAGTACTTTTTTCAGTACCATCTTTTGGTCTCCCTGTTGTATATATGCGCCGTTGAATTCGTATCCTTCAAAACTGATGCTTAAGTTTTCAGGTTTATCGATGAACTTCTTATCATTAGGAATGGTGAGCGAAATTTCATCTTCAAAACGGATCACATCTTCCAGATCGTAACCTTCCACCCGCTTTTCGTCGGGAAGGAATTTATCGAGCGCTTTCGGAAAAAAATCTACCCCCACATATTTATCACCGCTGATAGTATTTACCGTATTGGTAAGATCCACATCGCCTTCAATGCTAACAGACAATTCCCTGTTGTTAAGGTCACTTGTTTTAACCTGGGTGGCAAGCATATTGTCGTTTCCAAATTCCAGGTAATCATTCAGGAATTCTTTCTGGGTACTTACCGGTAAATCCTGATAGTGCTGATGGAAGCCTGTTCTCTGATTACCGGTTAGGGCAACCTTCACTTTTCCTTTGATGATATCATTGGCCAGTTGAAAATCGGCCTTAGTGATTATACTGTTCTGCTCAGGAGTTGCTGAAGGAACGGTTAAGATTTCGAACTTTTCTTTATGCGAAACCATCACTTCTTTTCCCTGTATCCGCAAAGCGTTTTCGTCTAGGGGCACATATTTTTCTGTACCATCGAGGAAATAAGTTTTGCCACCGAAATACAATGTAGTGATGGCATGATTGTTCACACATAATGCAGGAAGCTGCTGCGAATAAGGAAGATGGCGTGTACCTATCCACGAAAAGCGTGCATCATAACCTCCAAGCTCCAAAAATTCGGTAAGCAGATTAGCCATGCCTTTACAATCGCCATATTTTTTAGCCAATACATCCTGTGCGGAAGTTGGAATGTACCCTGAATAACCATCTTCGTAGGCAATGTATCGGATATTATCCTGCACCCAATAATAAATCGCTTTAATTTTTTCGAGGTCACCGGTTTTTCCTTGAACAATCTTGTTCAATTGGGCTTTCAATGGTTCTTTTTCATTACCTGCCATTTCATAAAGCCGGTTATTCCATGCATATACATCATCAACCTTATCGAACCCTTTTAATTCAGTGCCTTTCGATTCAAACGATTTGATCTGGATAATGATATGAGGATCGGTATAGGCTCTTCCTATTCTTTTGTATTCATGCTTATAGGCAGGAATATCTTTCATGATAAAGATATAATGGGTATAGCCGCCTTTTTTCTTTTCCTCCACTTCAATTTTATACCCTTCAAAATTCATCCTTTTAAAATCTACATTCAACCATTCCGGCACTTTGAATTCGATCACCTGTTCTTTTATCGGATAAGATTCATGAAAGAAAATTCGTGTTAAGTATTTTCCGTCGGCAAAATTTTTCTTTACGGTGATGCGCGACATATCTCCTTTGCGTGTAAAACGAATGGGATAATACTGCACTCTGGAATCATCGAAAAAAATACCTTCATCAGTTACCGAACGGTCGATACCGTTTTTGTCGGATGTTGCATATTTAGTGCCGTATTTAAATGCCCTTTTAAATGTATTGAGTTCAATAAACTTGTTGTAATATTCGGCATAAGTCATGCCGGCAAATTTCTTAAGGGCAAGGAACTCGTATTCTGCATCTTCCTGAACGGTGACTACTTTATCATTGAGCGCGTTTTTTCCTTTATCAAATGTGTAATATTGAAAGGAAGAAGTACATAAAATATCGTCTTCCTTGAATTTTTTGGCATAATTTTCAGCCATCAGGATATCATCCGGAAGTTGCGCCTTTACCGGTATTGCTATCCACAGCAGGATAAAAGCAATCAGGAGCAAACGCATCCTGTTTTGAAGATATTTAAACATAGATTTTTTTTTCGAAAATGCAATACGGTTTAAAACGGTAAACTTCATCAGAAAGTAAGGTAAGATGCCTATAGGTTATGATGCAGTTGTTTAAAAAAATTGAAAATATAGAAAAACTGTTACTAAGCCAATAAATATCCATTAATTCTATCAAACCTGTTCTACGGTAAACCAAACGGGTGCGTGATTATCCCAGTCGCCATTGTAATTGATGGTGAGTTCTTCATCAGCAGCAATCATCCGTACAGTTTTTATAAAAATAGTTTCGTTTTCAAAATCCATAAAGTACTCGCAGTTGCTGTTAAAACTGTGGTTGTACATCGGGATATGCCCTAAAGCCATGGCGCATTGGTTTTTATTTTCACCCCATTCAAAAATATAATCATGAAGCAGGGTTTGATCAAGAAGTGCACGGTCGTTCAGGTTCATCACAATTACCGGTGCAATTTCAATAATCATACCGGCTTCAAGGGGTTCACAGGTTACCATACCCCTGCCCCGATTACCCTTGGGCTGCAGTAATAACGAGGAATGAATCATTTGGATGCAAAGATAGATTGGGAATTGTAATGAAAGAAAGTGTTGAAATTATTTAAGATGAAACCCTTCTTTAATAACGATTGGACAAACAATATAGTTCAATATCGGCTATCGCCTCATTGTACTATTTATTTGATACCATCGGCATTTATACCGATTGGACAAACAATATAGTCCAATATCGGCTATCGCCTCATTGTACTATTTATTTGATACCATCGGCATTTACCACTGTAAGATTTATAATATATTGGCATATATCATATCAATCACATTGATATAACATACAAACTGAGCCGCAAAACAAATGGTTTGATTTGGTTAAATTGCACCTGTAAAAGTTTTTCAAGGGCAGATGAACACCGAAAGCGAAGAAATATCAATTCAGGATCAGTTTGAGGCCATCATCGCTCATGAAGATAAACTGGCTATACAGGATTTCCTGAATGATCAGAACATAAGCGATGTAGCCAACCTGATTTATGAAAACAGCAGCTATGAAGCTCAAATCATTTCTCATCTATCCATACACCGTGCCGCAAGTGTTTTCAAGATACTCGAATCCGGAGAACAGAAAAGGATTGTAAAAAACCTGCCCCCATTTAAATCTGCAGAATTGCTCAATGAACTGCCTGCAGATGACCGCGTGGCTTTTCTTGAAATGTTACCCAATAATGTGGTTCGCGATCTTATTAAATTACTCGACCCTGAAGAACGTAAGATCACACTCGAACTGATGGGCTATCCTGAAAACAGTGTAGGTCGCTTGATGAATCCAAATTATGTGTATGTATATGAATACAACACAGTAAAGGAAGTATTGGAAACCATCAGAAGGTTCGGCACCAATACAGAAACAATCGATGTGATTTATGTGATCAACGAACAGGGAGAATTGCTGGATGATATCAGGATCAGGGATTTCATCCTTGCCGGACCAGAAGTGAAAGTGAATGAACTGATGGATGACCGTTTTATTGCACTTCATTCGCATGATGACCAGGAACTGGCTAATGAGGCTTTCAAAATGAATAACCGGGTAGCCTTACCGGTTATAGACAATCATAATATTCTCCTGGGCATAGTAACCATCGACGATATATTGTGGATTGCCCAAGAGGAGTTCAGTGAGGATATCCAGAAAATCGGAGGTACGGAAGCCCTGAATGAACCATACCTTGAAATCAGCATTCCCAAGCTTCTCAGGAAGAGGTCGGGCTGGCTCGTGTTGCTTTTTTTTGGTGAAATGTTTACCGCATCAGCAATGGCTTTCTTCCAGAATGAAATTGAAACAGCAACTGTACTTGCCCTTTTCATCCCGCTTATCATGAGCAGTGGTGGAAACAGCGGTTCTCAGGCTTCTACCCTTATCATTCAGGCCATGGCATTGGGCGAACTTTCTATTGTAGATTGGTGGAAAGTGATGAGGCGTGAACTCCTAACGGGGTTTTTATTGGGACTTATCCTGGGTACGATCGGATTTTTTCGAATTATTGTTTGGCAACAGTTGCATATTTACGACTATGGCAATTACAGCATGAGGCTGGCGTTCACAATCGGCTGTTCCCTGATGGGAATCGTACTTTGGGTAGCCTGGTGGGTTCGATGCTTCCTATTTTTCTCAAAAGGCTGAAACTCGATCCTGCAGCTTCTTCTGCGCCCTTTGTTGCCACACTGGTGGATGTTACCGGTATCATCATCTATTTCTCAGTGGCTTATTTCTTTCTGAAAGGCATATTACTCTGATGGCCATAAAAATCAGGAAATACAATTTAAAGTTCCCAGAACAGCTCAAATTTTGCCTGGCATAAAATCGATTATACTTGATTACAATTTTTGTAAATTGCGTCTTCATTAATTGTCATTTTCCTGACAGCATATTGAATTACAGTTTTTAATAAATGGCTTTCCTGCCTTTTCCCGGCTGAATGAGTCATCAAAACCAAATCAATCATTATGTGCGGAATAGTTGGATATACAGGCCCAAGACAAGCTTATCCGGTGATATTGAAAGGATTAAAAAGATTGGAATACAGGGGTTACGATAGCAGCGGGGTGGCATTGCTTCACAACGGCCAGTTAAATGTTTACAAAAAGAAAGGCAAAGTAGCCGATCTGGAAGAAATGATGATTGGAAAGTCGCTGGAAGCTACGATCGGCATAGGTCACACCCGATGGGCAACACATGGTGAACCCAGCGACAGAAATGCACATCCTCACTCTTCAAAATCGGGCAGGCTGGCCATGATCCATAACGGGATCATCGAAAACTATGCGCTGATTAAACAGGAATTGCTCAACAAAGGCTACACTTTTACCAGTGATACCGATACTGAAGTGTTATTGAATTTCATTGAAGACATCCACCAACATATTGAAAGTGGCAGTTTGGAAGAAGCCTTACGCATCGCCCTAAAAAGAGTAAGTGGCGCCTATTGCATTTTATTGATAGATAAAAATGACCCAGAAACCATCATTGCAGCCCGCAAAGGAAGTCCATTAGTGATCGGCATTGGTAAAGGGGAACATTTCCTTGCCAGTGATGCCTCGCCCATCATTGAATATACCAAGGAAGTGGTTTATGTGAATGATTATGAACTGGCGATTGTAAAGCCGGATGAACTTATCCTGAAGAATCTGGGTAACGAAAAAATAACCCCATTCATTACCAAACTCGACATGGAACTGGCGGCTATTGAAAAAGGCGGCTACGAACACTTCATGATCAAGGAGATTTTTGAACAGCCCAGCACCATTTATGATTGCTTACGTGGAAGGTTAGACGCTGCTGCGGGAATGATCAGGATGGCCGGTGTTGATAACCATATCGAACAGTTGACAAATGCCAACCGCATCATGATCGTAGCTTGTGGTACAAGTTGGCATGCAGGCCTTGTGGCGGAATACATCATTGAAGAACTTTGTCGCATTCCCGTTGAAGTGGAATATGCCTCAGAATTCAGGTACCGCAACCCGATTGTTAACAAAGGAGATGTGATCATTGCCATCTCACAAAGCGGAGAAACAGCCGATACCCTTGTTGCCCTGGAAAAAGCTAAAGAAAACGGGGCTTTCATTTTTGGTATTGTAAATGCAGTTGGATCTTCCATCGCCCGGTTATCTAACGCTGGTGCATACACGCATGCTGGTCCTGAAATAGGGGTTGCCTCAACCAAAGCGTTTACCGGGCAGCTCGCCGTACTGATGATGGTTGCACTCACTATTGCGCATCATAAAAAAACAATAACGCAAGAACGATATCAAGCCCTGCTCAATCAATTGCAGGATATCCCCGAAAAAGTAGCCGCCATCCTGAAGAATGCCGAAGAGCTCAGGAAGATGGCCGATAAGTACAAGGATGCTTCCGACTTCCTGTTCCTGGGAAGAGGCTATAATTTCCCAATCGCACTAGAAGGGGCGCTTAAACTTAAAGAAATATCTTACATCCATGCTGAGGGCTATCCCGCCGCTGAAATGAAACATGGCCCGATTGCGCTGGTTGATGAGAACCTTCCGGTGGTATTCATCGCCACAAGCGACCTCTACCACGAAAAAATCATCAGCAATATGCAGGAGATCAAAGCCAGAAAAGGAAAAATCATTTCAATCATAACAGAAGGCGATACCACGAGCCCGGAACTGAGCCATGATTATTTTACCATACCACCCGTTGATGAATTGATTGCACCTATCCTTACGGTAATTCCTCTACAATTATTATCGTATTACGTGGGTATTGCAAAAGGAATCGATGTAGATAAGCCTCGCAACCTGGCCAAATCTGTTACGGTGGAATAACGGAAAAAATATATTCCGGAATAAGAGGAAATCGTTAATTTCATCAACTATTCTTTGAGGAATTTCGTATTCATCGAAATACTTCTCAAAGGAAAGGCTTTTATCATTCTTACTATTTTATCCCTTTCGCTGGAAATGAATATCATCAGAAAGCATCCTGTAAAAGAAATCGGTTATCAGTTTATAGAAAAGAAATTCCTTCCTGCCGGCAAAGATGAATATTACCTGCGCAATGCGCAGTTGGGTACAAAACAACATTATTATCCCTTAACGGAAGCCCAGATCGCGCAACTCACGGAACAACGCAACACATCCGACGATTGGTCGATGGTACAGGTAGCAGAAGGATTCAACCCGAAGCTGGTGAAAAACTGTAAATTTTTCGGATTGGTAAGAATCGGAAAACTGGAAATGCTTTATCATGAATTCCATAATCTCCGCATGCAGGTGGGTATTTATAACAGCACTATCATCAGTTGCGACCTCGGCGATAATGTATGTATCGACAATGTGAATTATATGAGTCATTATATTGTTGAGCATGATGTGATGCTGGCCAATATCAATGAACTCGCCACCACTGATAAAGCTAAGTTTGGAAATGGCATAATGAAAGATGGTGAAACCGATGAAAAACTCCGCATTCAGATTGAAGTATGCAATGAAAACGGTGGACGAAGCATTATCCCTTATAATGGCATGCTTGCCGGTGATGCCTATTTGTGGAGCAAATACCGGGATGATGTGGATTTATTAAACCAATTCAAGAAACTGACAGAAAAGAAATTCGACAAGCAGCGTGGCTATTATGGAAAAATACACGCACGTACCGTAATAAAAAACTGCCGCATCATCAAAGATGTATGGATCGGTTCGGACGCCTATATCAAAGGAGCCAATAAAATCAAGAACCTTACCATAAACAGTGATGCAGATAGAAAATCACAGATCGGCGAAGGCTGCGAACTGGTTAACGGCATTGTTGGTTTCGGGTGCAGGATTTTTTATGGAGTAAAGGCCGTGCGCTTCATTACGGCCTCACATTCCCAATTGAAATATGGCGCAAGGCTGATCAATTCTTATCTCGGCAACAATTCCACCATCTCCTGTTGTGAAGTGCTCAATTCGATGATTTTCCCTGCACATGAACAACACCACAATAACTCATTCCTTTGCGCTTCACTGGTGATGGGCCAAAGCAATATCGCTGCAGGCGTTACCATCGGTAGCAACCACAACAGCCGTGGTGCCGACGGAGAAATCGTTGCGGGAAGGGGTTTCTGGCCGGGCTTATGTGTGAGCCTCAAACACAATTCAAAATTTGCATCCTTCACCATCCTTGCTAAAGGAGATTATCCGAATGAACTCAATATTCCAATACCGTTTAGTCTGGTTAGCCTTGACCACAAAAATGACCAGCTAATTGCCATGCCCGCTTATTGGTTCATGTACAATATGTATGCGCTCGCAAGGAATGCATCCAAGTACATCGACCGAGATAAACGCACTCAAAAAACACAGCTGATTGAGTATGGATACCTCGCACCGGATACGGTTAATGAAATATTCAACGCCCTACGATTGCTGGAAAATTCCATCGTCAACGAAAACGGGGAAGCATTCATTAACGGATGGGAGAACAGCACACGTAAAACAAAACTGATCAAAGTGCCGAAAGCGATCACCGTATTCAAGGAGCTTATCAATTATTACGCTTGTAATGAAATGCTGGCACATATATCCGAACAGGGATTTGAGGATTTTGAAACTTTTAAAAAATCTTTGAAAACCGCCATCAGCAGAAGCAGCTGGTTGAATACCGGAGGCCAATTGATACAGGAAACGGCGATCAACAGGCTTAAAAAAAACATCAAATCAGGTAAAATAAAAAGCTGGGATGAAGTACATTCCTTTTATCAACAACAGGGCATTGCTTATAAGAACGACAAGTTACAACACAGCTATGCTTCCCTACTTGAATTGAAACAACTCACCTCAAAACAATTTACGCCTGAAGTTTTTAATGAAATGCTTTCCACCTACCTGTATACGGATGAATGGATGACAAAAGGCATCTATGATGCCCGTGTAAAAGATTACAGCAATCCATTCCGCAAAATGGTGTATGATAATGATGCTGAAATGCTGAATGTTGTAGGCAAGATTGAAGACAATAGTTTTATCCAGGAACAATTCAAAAAATCTACCCTGCTTCAAAAAAGAGTGAAAGCCATCCAAAAGAAATGGAAACTAAACTAAGCATTTTCTTTGCCGGTGAAGTAAGCTACCGCTAGAGCATAGCCGCTTAAACCCAATCCGGCTATCACTCCTGCAACCTTTCCCGAAACAAAGGAGATTTTCCGGAATTCTTCCCTGTTGAAAATGTTGCTGATGTGCACTTCAACCACTTCGCAGGGGATAGCAGCAATGGCATCACCTATGGCAACAGAAGTATGCGTATAACCACCGGGGTTAAGCAGGATCCCGTCTGCGGTGAAACCGGCATCCTGAATGGCATTGATGATTTCACCTTCCACATTACTTTGAAAATAGCTGAATGTTACCGCAGGAAACTTGCTTTTCAATTCCTGAAGATATTCTTCAAAACTCTTCTTCCCGTAAAGATCAGGCTCCCTGTTTCCAAGCAGGTTAAGGTTTGGCCCGTTGATGATGGCTATTTTCATTCGCTCAGAATCAGGGTTGTTAAGATTTGATCATCCTTATGAAATCATCAAAAAGATATCTGCTATCATGAGGGCCCGGCGTGGCTTCCGGATGGTATTGAACAGAAAATGCCTTTTTGCCTTTGATCCGGATACCTTCGATACTCTCATCATTCAAATTAACATGGGTAATTTCAATATGATCATTGGCCCGAACGGCTTCAGGATCGATTCCGAAACCGTGATTCTGTGTAGTGATCTCTGCTTTACCCGTAATGATATTTTTAACCGGATGATTGAGCCCACGGTGCCCATGATGCATCTTAAAAGTTGGTATCCCATTAGCCAATGCAAGCAATTGGTGTCCCAAACAAATTCCAAAAAGTGGTTTCCCCGATTCAAGGATCTGCTTCACTGTTGCCACAGCGTAATCCATCGGTGCAGGATCGCCGGGTCCATTGCTGAGAAAATAGCCATGCGGTTCAAAGGCTTCCATCTCTGCAAAACTGCTACGGGCATTGAATACTTTAAGGAAAGCGCCTCTTTCAGCCAAACAATGTAAAATGTTTCGCTTTACGCCAAAATCGAGAACTGCAATACGAAGGTTATTATTTTCTTCCCCGAGCAGGTAGGCTTCACCGGTACTTACCCCTGATGCGAGTTCTAAACCATCCATTCCCGGCACTTTATCGAGCAAATCGTGAAAATCGGCAATCGCCGTAATTTCAGAAGAAACAATACAGTTCATGGCGCCCTTGGTGCGGATATGAGCCACAAGGGCACGGGTATCTACTTCATCTATGGCCACTACCCCTTCTGCTTCCAGGTATTCTTGTAAAGATTGTCCGGCAAGAAAACGACTAAACTTCTCTTCCAGGTTACGGCCAACAACCGCTTTAACTTTGGCACCGCCACTTTCCACATCCATGGGGTTTACTCCATAATTGCCGATATGTGCATTGTTCATGATGAGCACCTGGCCTGAGTAACTGGGATCGGTAAACACTTCCTGGTATCCGGTCATCCCTGTATTGAAACAAATTTCACCGGTGGCAGTTCCTGTTTTTCCAAAAGCTTTGCCTTTGATGATTGTTCCGTCTTGAAGCAGTAAAACCGCCGGCCTGGTGGGGCTTTTATTGTCCATACGCAATTTTCTATTTTGCAAAGAAAAGAAATGATCGCATCATTCTAAAAAAATTAAACCCACAAAAAAGCCCCGATAAAATTACGGGGCTGATATGAAAAATTTATTACATCTTAAGCTTGAGGCTGTTCGTTATTTTCTGGTGATTCAGGTGTAGGCTCAGTAGCTGTTTCAGTTTTTGTTGCATCCTCAGCAGTTTCTGCAGTCGCTTTTTTCTTGTTTCCTGCACGACGTGTTTTCTTAACAGCAGTTTCTGCAGCAGATCCTATTCCGTTACCATATATTTCGTTGAAATCAACCAGTTCGATCATTGCCAGTTCGGCATTATCACCGGTACGTGCACCCAGCTTGATGATACGGGTGTAACCACCAGGACGGCCGGCCACTTTTGGCGCAATTACGGTAAACAATTCCTTTACCGCTTGCTTATCGTTCAAATAGCTGAATACGATACGATGGTTATGCATGATCGCTTCCTTACTATCTGTTGCCTTTGTTTTGGTGATCAGGGGCTCGATGTAGGTACGCAAAGCCTTTGCCTTGGCAAGGGTTGTTGTGATCCTCTTGTGGGTAATGAGCTGGTTTCCCAAATTCATCAGAAGAGCCTTACGATGTGAGGCGGTTCTGCTGAGGTTGTTGTTTTTGTTTCCGTGACGCATGACTGTTAGTTTTATTCGGTTACCCCGTGTCAGGAATGATAACCTACTTGTTTATGATTAGCGGCAGATCTGCCACTTGATTGTTGACTTACTCATCATCGAGTTTCAGCTTGCTCAGGTCCATTCCGAAGCTTAAACCTCTTTCATGCAAAACCTGATCGATTTCACTGAGTGATTTTTGCCCGAAGTTCCTGAACTTCATCAGGTCTTCCTGTTCGTATTGTACCAGCTCGCTGAGAGAATTGATCTTAGCAGCTTTCAGGCAGTTGAACGCACGTACCGAAAGATCTAGGTCTTCCAATGGTGTTTTCAACATTTTACGAAGTTGTAAGGTCTGTTCGTCTACCAGATCTTCTTTCTTATCTTCTTTGGTATCGAAGGTGATGTTTTCATCGGTGATGATCATCAGGTGCTGGATGAGAATACGGCTGGCTTGTTTCACCGCTTCTTCCGGGTGAATGGTACCGTCTGTAACCACATCAATGATCAATTTTTCGAAATCAGTTCTTTGTTCAACCCTCGTATTTTCAATAAGGTATTTAACGTTCTTGATTGGCGTATAAATAGCATCAACTGGAATGTATCCGAAATGAGAACTTTTCTCTTTATGTTCTTCAGCAGGCACATAACCACGTCCTCTTCCTATGGTGATTTCGATATCCAGTTTAGCACTGTTATCGAGTGTGCAGATCAGCAATTCGGGATTCATCACTTCAAAAGCTGGTGAAGCTTCGCCAATCATGCCGGCTGTAAATTCAGTTTTGTTTTTGATAGAAAGGGTAACTTTCTCATTATTCACTTCGTGATCAACCTTTGCTTTAAAGCGAACCTGCTTGAGGTTAAGGATGATTTCTGTCACGTCTTCTGTAACACCTTTGATGGTGGCGAATTCGTGATCTGCACCGGCGATGTTGATACCCACAATAGCGTAACCTTCCAGTGAATTGAGCAATACCCTGCGTAAGGCATTACCTATGGTTACTCCGTAGCCGGGTTCAAGCGGGCGGAACTCAAATTGTGCTTCAAAATCTGTTGCTTTCTGAAGAACAATCTTATCGGGTTTAACAAAATTGAATATGGCCATTTGTATTTTGTTGATTTAATTTAAATGATGGTTAACCGTTTCTGTAATCAGGATACGGCTTTTCTGTTAGGACTATAAGAGTAACATGTTAGAAGGCCATCTACGGCCACTCCGTTACTTGCTATACAGTTCCACAATCAGTTGTTCCTTGATATTCTCCGGAACACTTTCCCTTTCGGGATAAGCGATGAAAGTACCTTTCTGATCAGCTTCGCTCCAGTCTAACCAACTAAATTTCGGATTCTTCCCACGGAGGTTTCCTGTAATAGCTGAGTTGGCTGCACTTTTGCTCTTTAATCCAACCACATCTCCCGGTTTACAACTATAAGAAGGGATATTGATCACTTCTCCATTTATAGTGATGTGTTTATGGCTTACCAACTGGCGGGCCGACTGGCGGCTTGGTGCAATACCCATACGGAATACGGTATTGTCTAAACGCGCTTCAAGCAACTTGATGAGGTTTTCACCGGTTACGCCTTTTTTACGGGCGGCTTCTTCAAAAGTTTTGCGGAACTGCTTTTCCAGTAAACCGTAAGTGTACTTGGCTTTCTGTTTTTCTTTCAGCTGAACACCATACTCACTGAGCGTTTTACGCTTCTTGTTTGCACCATGCTGTCCCGGAGGATTGCTGTTTTTGGTTAACCACTTGCCATTCCCTGTAATTGGTTCACCGAACCTGCGGGAAATTTTTGTTTTTGGGCCTGTATAACGTGCCATAAATGTAGGTTGACCTTTTAGTGACGGTGCATCATTGTAAAGGTCTTTAAAATGAATGCTGCACCCGGTTATCAAATATTATTTAGTATAACGGCAATGCCTGTGCGGAAAAGGTAATCCGACTTATACCCTTCTTTTCTTTGGAGGACGACAGCCGTTGTGGGGTAAAGGTGTAACGTCTTTAATCAACGAAACTTCAAGACCGCTTTGCGATAAAGAACGGATAGCACTCTCACGGCCACTACCGGGTCCTTTCACAAATACATCCACACGCTTCAAGCCTGCATCAAGTGCAACTTTTGCCGCATCTGCTCCTGCCATCTGAGCTGCATATGGCGTATTTTTCTTGCTGCCCTTGAAACCCATTTTACCTGCAGAAGACCAGGAGATAACCTGACCATTCTTGTTGGTTAAACTGATGATGATGTTGTTGAAGCTGGCTACGATATGTGCATCACCGTAGCTGTCTACTTTTACAATCCTTTTCTTCGCTGCCGCCTTTGCGCTTTGGGCTTTATTACCCTGTGCTTTTGCCATAATTTTTGTTATAGGTATTCTTGTTAAAAATGAACCCTTTTGGGGTTTCGAACCAACCCTCCCGCGGCTTATGTGCGATCTGGCGTTGATTCTGTGTATAAGCCTATATAAAAAGCCGACGGGTTATCCGTCAGCTGATTAATCATTACTTCTTAGCCACTTTCTTTTTACCGGCAACCGTTTTACGTTTGCCTTTCCGGGTACGGCTGTTAGTGCGGGTACGCTGTCCACGAAGTGGCAAACCTTTACGATGGCGTAAACCACGGTAACAGGCGATATCAAGCAAACGCTTGATGTTCATTTGGGTTTCACTGCGAAGTGCACCTTCGGTTTTGAACTCAGTATTGATGACATTACGGATAGCCGTTTGTTCATCATCATTCCATTGGTTCACTTTTTTGTTTACATCAATACCCGATTTGGCAAGGATGTATTTAGCCGTAGAACGGCCAATTCCATAAATGTAAGTGAGGCCAATTTCTCCTCTTTTATTCTTAGGTAAATCAATACCGGCAATACGAGCCATAAAACATTTTATATTTAAATGGTAAAATACAAATATAATTATCCTTGCTTTTGCTTGAAGCGTGGATTCTTTTTATTGATTACATACAGTCGCCCTTTTCTCCTCACGATCTTGCAGTCGGTACTGCGTTTTTTAATGGAAGCTCTAACCTTCATTTTCGTAAATTTAATTTTTTATTTAATGGGCCGCAACTGGTGAAGCCTATATTTATTTGTATCGGAAAATAATCCTGCCCCTGGTAAGGTCGTACGGACTCATTTCCACCCCAACCTTATCTCCCGGTAAAATACGGATGTAATGCATCCTCATTTTCCCTGAAATTGTTGCCAAAATCTCATGTCCATTTTCTAACTTCACCTTAAACATCGCATTGCTGAGCGCCTCGATGATCGTTCCGTCTTGTTTAATGAGTGCCTGTTTAGCCATAAATTTGGGAGCGCAAAGATAAGATAAATTATTTAATTAAAAACCAAAAAATACGGATATTGCACCTTAAAAAGTATAATTTATATGAAAAAGACAATTTTGGCCTGTTTCAGTATCGTAATGCTGGCAGTTTCCTGTAAAAAAGATGACCCGGCGCCAGCACCTGTGCCCGACAAGTTTCTGACAGTTTCCAACGGCTCAACCTGGAATTACCGGGTAACCGACAACACTACTTCTACCACAACCAATTACACCTTGACATCAACCAACAGGGATACTACTATCAATGGTAAATCCTATCATGTTTTCACCAACTCCGATGGGAATACATCGGAATATTACAATGTTACTGGAAATGATTACTTCCAGTTCTCCTCTTTATCTGCCCAACTTGATGCTTTAGAACTTCTTTATCTGAAAGATAATCTCGCCGTTGGAAATACCTGGAGCCAATCGGTTCCCATTAATGGAGCACCATTCCCGCTAACTGCAAATGTAACCAATACTATTCAGGAAAAAGGGAGTACCCTCGTTGTTAATGGTGTTACTTATCAGAATGTGATCAAGGTAAAAACAGATATTAATATTCCGGGTTTACCAGCCGGTGCCATCACCACTAATATTCAACGCTATTATGCCCCAAAATTCGGTGAGATAAAAAATGAAATTGAATTTGTAATCAACTTTGGCGGTATGACTCAAAACAGCAATAGCAGCACCATATTGATGAGTGCAAATATCCTGTAACAGCACGAAAGTTCAGCTAGCATATGATTTAACCTCCTCAAAGGGAGGCTTTTTTTAATTCCCCGATCCGAAACTTTCAATGTCTTTGGCCAGGCAACTGCTGCCATCAGTACCTTTATAAACGGAGCTTCCAAAGCCCAGAATTGGGTAGAAAATGAAACCTAACAAGGCAAGGCCGATACCAAATCCGCTATCCTTTCCAAACGCCTTCGCTATGGCAATGGAGATTACAAAAAGGATATAGATATTTAGAATAGGTATAAAAATAAACCACCAGTTTTTTACGCCTCCAATTTTTGCCATGATGTAATAGTTATAAAATGGCACAATAGCAGCCCAACCGGGTTGTCCGGCTTTTTCAAAAGTTCTCCAGATTCCGGCAATTACAATTACTCCCACTATCAGATACAAAATTCCCATAAATGTTCAAGTAATGATTAAAATGAAACGTATTTAGTTGCACTATTCTAAAATGGAAACCTCTGTTCTTCTGTTCTCTGCCCTACCGGCTTCGGTTTTATTATCCGCTATTGGTTGGGTCATGCCGTAACCTTTAGCCGTAAGTCTGGCGGGATCTATGCCCTTATTGATGAGGTATTCGCGAACGGCATTTGCCCGATCAAGCGACAATTTAAGGTTACTTTCTGCCTTGCCTACATTGTCGGTATGACCGCCGATTTCAATCTTATCGTCTTCTTTACGTTTTAAATAAGCCACCAGTTCATCAAGCACTGGTGATGCGCTTTCCTGCAAAGTAGCTTTGCCAAAATCGAAATTGCAATTGTCGAGCACAAAATTCTTAGGAGGCAAAAACTGGAAACTCATCGTGAAAGGGTTCTTATAATAAGCATTGCCTTCTGGTGCAGGGATATCAATCACATCCAGGCTGGTAGAATCCTTGAAGCCCATGATGGAGATATCATATTTATCCCCGGTTGGCAGGCGTATCGAAAATTTACCGTTATCGTCTGTAAGCCCCTGATATTCCCGGCTATTTTTCCTCCCCTTAGACAGCATGATTTCATGAGGCAGGATATTACCATTAAAATCAGTAACGGTAACATCTACCTGTGCATCTTTGGGAACAGCAGCATTTTGGACGGTTCCCTGTTGCGCTTGCAAGCCCGTTACAAACATAAAACTGGCCATAATCAGCAGGATAATTTTCTTCATCATAATAGGAATTGATAGAATCCGAAGTTAAGGTTTTTTCATATTTTACGCACAGGTTCTTCTACAAACGATGTTGTAATTGTATTACCATTTCGTTTTTCCAGGAAACAAAATCACCCGAAAGGATATGCTTTCTGGCTTCCTTTACCAGCCAAAGATAGAAGGCCAGATTATGTACCGATGCAATGGTTAGTCCAAGATATTCTTTCGCCTTTAGCAAGTGTCGTAAATACGCCTTACTGTAAAATGCGCTCATTTCACAACCGATTTGTTCATCAATAGGTGAAAAATCATATTCCCATTTCTTATTGTCGATATTGATAATGCCAGATGCGGTGAACAACATAGCGTTCCTTCCGTTCCTTGTAGGCATTACGCAATCAAACATATCCACTCCCATACCGATGGCTTCTAAAATATTCCAGGGCGTGCCTACACCCATAAGATAACGGGGTTTATCAACAGGCAGTTCTTCGCAACACAGCGCACAGATTTCATACATTTTTTCAGTGGGCTCCCCAACACTTAAACCTCCAATCGCATTGCCTGTAGCCTGTTTGCTGCTGATATAAGCACAAGATGCCTTGCGCAATGCAGGATGAACACCACCCTGAACGATCGGAAATAGATTCTGCGTATAGCCGTAAAGGTCAGTTTGATTGTTGAACCGGTTCCAGCAACGGTCGAGCCAGCGATGCGTGAGTTCCATAGATTTACTGGCATATCCAAAATCACTGCCACCGGGAGGGCATTCATCAAAAGCCATGATGATATCGGCACCGATCTTACGTTGGGTATCTATTACATTTTCAGGAGTAAACAAATGCCGGCTACCATCGATATGCGATTGAAAAGTAACGCCTTCTTCCGCAATTTTTCGGGTTCCTGCCAATGAAAACACCTGGTAGCCTCCGCTATCGGAAAGAACTGGTTTCTCCCATCCATTAAAGCGGTGTATACCGCCAGCACGTTCCAGTACTTCTAACCCTGGCCGAAGATAAAGATGGTAAGTATTTCCAAGGATGATCTGCGCTTTTACATCCTGAGCCAATTGTTGCTGGGTAACCGCTTTAACACTCCCAACCGTACCCACGGGCATGAAAATGGGAGTTTGGATGTGGCCATGATCAGTGCTGATCATACCTGCACGTGCAGATGAAAGTGGGTCGGTTTTTTCCAGTTGGAATTGTAATGCAGCCATTAACAGGAGTGATGTTGAACCCGGTAAAGATAAATTTAAAATTGTTCGGTAGTGAATTGAGATCCAATTCTTAGATGGGAGCTTTTGAAATCAAGCCATACATCCTTCAGAGAAAAGATTTCATCATATCACCTGCGAACTTATTTTTGCATCAATGAATTTCCATCTTTTCTCCATCAATTGGCCTATATTGGTAATGCTGCTCTTTTGTATTATTGCTTTCTTACAAACGATCTATTATCTTTTTTTCTTTTCGAGAATAGCATTTTACCGAAAACCAAATCCTGGTCATCTTCAACCCCATCCGGTAAGTGTGATTGTTTGTGCCAGAGATGAAGCGCCCAATCTTGCCATAAACCTTCCGGGTATCCTGGTTCAACAATATCCATTTACCCATGAAGTGCTGGTTGTGAATGACAATTCATTTGATGACAGCAAATATGTACTTGAAGAGTTTCAACAACATTTTCCACAGTTACGCATACTCGAACTTACACAGGAGGCCAAGATGATCCCGGGCAAGAAATTCCCGCTCAGCATGGGTATCAAATCTGCCAAACATGAAATGCTCCTGCTCACAGACGCCGATTGTGTGCCTGCAACCGAACTTTGGATCGAATCGATGCAGGCGGCCTATCAGCCCGAAACCGAAATCGTTTTAGGCTATGGCGCCTACCACAAACAAAAAGGCTTACTCAATAAACTGATCCGTTGGGAAACCTTTCATTCCGCCTTACAATACCTGAGCTTTGCTCAGGCCGGGATCGCCTATATGGGTGTTGGCAGGAATTTAAGCTATCATAAATCTGTTTTTTTTCGTCAAAAAGGATTTTCAGCCCACTACCAAATTCCAGGTGGTGATGACGACCTTTTTATCAATAAAGCCGCCAATAAGAAGAATACCCGGATCAATATAGATCCCAACAGTTTCACTTTAAGCAAAGCGCCAAATACCTGGCAACAATGGAAAAAGCAGAAACAACGCCATTACAGTACCAGTAAGCATTACCAATGGCAGCACCAACTACAGCTAGGTGCCTATTCCGCCAGCCAGTTCCTTTTTTACCCCTTGTTGATTTTGTGCCTTTTTACCGTTTACTGGCCCTATGCAAGCTGTATTTTCGTGTTCCGCATTTTAGTGCAAAGCATCATCTACTTCAAAAGCATGCACAAACTAAAGGAGCATGACCTTTGGCCGTTTTTTATTTTGTTCGACATCTGGATGTTTTTTTATTACCTCATCTTTGCATCATCGCTGTTTAAAAAACCTCCGGCCACATGGAAATAGCATAGGCCTTACCGGTAGTACTTAACCTAATTGAAATGGAAGAAATAGAAAAATACTTCTCAGATTTTACCGAAACACAGTTGCAACAGTTTGCTGCGCTCCAAGAGGTTTATGCTGATTGGAATGCCAAAATCAATGTGATCAGCCGCAAAGACCTGAATCATTTTTATTTGCATCATGTATTGCATTCACTTGCTATTGCGGCAACTTTTGCATTTGAAAAGGGACAGTCGGTGATGGACCTCGGTTGTGGTGGAGGATTTCCCGGGGTGCCGCTTGCAATCTTTTTCCCTGAAACTGAATTCCACCTGGTAGACAGTATCCGGAAAAAACTCTTGGTTGTTTCCTCAGTTGCTGATAGCATCGGGTTACAGAATATTACGGTTCAGCATGCAAGAGCGGAAGAAATCAAAAACCGGAAATTCGATGTGGTGGTATCAAGAGCGGTAGCGCCGATGAAAGACTTATGGCAATGGAGCAAACCATTGATCCGCAGAAATAAATCAGCTGCAGAAAACAGCGCAAACGGACTGGTTTGTCTCAAAGGTGGCGACCTCAGTGCAGAGATACAGCAAAGCGGCTGTAAACCCTATATTTGGGAGGTGGGGAAGATATTTCCCGACCCTTATTTTAAAGAAAAATATCTGTTGTACCAGCCTTTATAAGCAACTTCATTTTTACCAGTTCAACTGAAGCAGATTATTTTTCCGATCCACATCAGCCATACGTTTTGATGGATCGATTTCAACTTTCACAACATTGGTTAATTTATCAGGAAAGGAAAGTACATAAGTGGGATGCGTCCAGCGCCATGGGGTTGCTTTTACATATTTTCCCATTCCGGCTTCTGCAGGTTTGTATCCATACTGTACATTCAAAGGAATCTGGTGCAATTCTTTATGTCCGTCTTTAAAAGTCAGTTCCAAATCGATCGGCATGGGCATTTGCCCGATACGCTTCAACCGGATATTCGACTGGCCATTTTCCTCCCACAAACTGTCGATACTGTAATCGATTGTTTTAGTGGTATTGATCCAGTACATCTGGTACCAATCGAGTTTTAATCCACTGAGGTTTTCTGCCAACCGAACAAAATCATCCGGCTCCGGATGCCGAAAGCGCCATTTATTGTAGTATTCCAGCAATAAGCGGTCTCTGGTTTCTGCACCTATGATATATCCCAATTGTTCTAAAAATATTTCTCCTTTTGAATAAGCGTCCACACTATAAGCGAAGTTGGTATTGTAATGATCGGCATGAGTAGTCATCGGTTCCTCGAGGCCACTGCGTACCAGTTGAAAATAACCGGCATAAGCCCCGGAGTGGTTTTGAGGCAGCGCTGCCATCAGCCGTTTCAGATTTTCATTTTCAGGATTTTGCCTCATAGCCTCTTCATATTCCGCTATAGCAGGTTTCTTGTTATAATTGGCAGATATCAGATCTTCCGCAAAACTGGTAAACCCTTCATCCATCCAGGCATAACTACCTTCATTGGTACCCAGCATCATCTGGTACCAACTGTGCATCCATTCGTGAAAAGCGGTACCCAAAGAAGGGCTGCTTACCAATGTTGCCATAGGATATTCCATCCCTCCATCCCCACCATGAATGAATGAGTACTGTGGATAAGGATATTTTCCAAAATGCTGTTCAATAAAAGGCAGCACGGTTGCGGCGGCATCGAGTACTTTTGCCCAGGCGCTATCATTGGCTTGGTCGCCTTTCTTTTCGTTATACAATACATGCAAAACCGGACCGCCCGGAATTTTTTTCATGAGATGCACATAATCCGGATCTGCAGCCCAAACAAAATCGTGAACCTTCTCTGCCTTAAAATGCCAACTCCTTTTTTTAGTAAGCGAAGATTTCAAAGGCGTTCCGTTGGAATCATAACCCCAACCAATAGACGCAGCATCCTGCAAAACACCTGTGCCCCCTAACTTGTAAGAGGGGTCTATATTGATAGTGACATCAAAATCGCCCCAAACCCCATAAAACTCTCTGGCTACATAGGGTGTAGGATGCCATCCCTTCCTGTCGTATTCGCACAATTTGGGATACCACTGGCTCATGCTGTACCTTACCCCGGTTTGAGGATTATCCCTTCCACTGCGCCTGATTTGCAAAGGCACCTGTGCCTCAAATTCCATATCAATAATCACCGATGTATTGGGCAAAACCGGCCTGGTTAAAATCACTTCCAGTATTGTTTCATGGTATTGGAATGGCTGTGCAATACCATTGATCTTAAGGCTTTTGATTTTCTGGTACCCGATCTCATCATCTTTCAGATTCCGGATACGGTCTTTCACCCTGTCATCCCAACCTGCTCTGCCATTGATGGTAACTTTGCCCAGTTCCCTGCTCCTCACATCCATGCTGCTGTTGGGTTGAAAGGCATTCCAGTACAAATGATAAAATAACTTATCGAGTTTATCGGGGGAATTATTAAAGTATTGTAATTTTTGTTTCCCCGAAAAACGGTTACTCAGCGTATCCACATCTATAGTCATGGTATATTTTACGGCCTGTTGCCAACGGGTAACTTGGGCAAGAAGACCTGTTTTCAAAGAAAAAAATAGTAAGGCTGTAATTGTAAGTCTGCTTATCATCATGATATAAGGTTGATTAAAGTAAATGTCGGTAAAAACTCCTTAATGAAATGAAAAAACGTAACCGTATTGTATGATAAAAAAGTAATGAAATACCTACCCTGATTTGGCCACTTGATCCATATCTAAAACAAATTTGAAAATTATGGATAAGCGTATCATCAGTAACCTGTTGAAGAATCCGGGTTAACCTGATAATCCCTCAACAACAATTACAATTTCGCCCTTAACCCCTTTTTCCTTGAAATAATCATGAACTTCTTCTAATGTACCTCTCTTGTTCTCTTCAAATTTTTTGGAGAGTTCCCTGCTTACTGAGCAATTTCTTTCTGCACCAAAATATTCCATGAAAAGAAAAAGGGTTTTTACCAACCGCATCGGGCTTTCATAAAAAATCATCGTCCGCTTTTCTGTTGCCAGTTGTGTAAGCAAGGTATGACGGCCTTTTTTGAGTGGCAAAAATCCTTCAAAACAAAAAGCGTTCATAGGTAAGCCACTATTTACGAGTGCCGGAACAAAAGCTGTTGCCCCTGGTAAACATTCCACTTTTATATCCTGTTGAATGCAGGCCCTTACCAGTAAATAAGCAGGATCGCTGATTCCCGGCGTTCCGGCATCGGTGAGTAAAGCCACTTGTTTGCCTTCACGCATCTGATCGGCCAGATGGGCTGCTATACGGTGTTCGTTGTGCTGATGATAAGGGGAGAGCGGCTTATTGATGCCATAATGATTAAGAAGCACCTTGCTGGTTCGGGTGTCTTCGGCAAGGATCAGGTCAACCGATTTCAGTACCTCAATAGCCCGGAATGTGATATCGGCCAAATTCCCGATAGGTGAAGGAATAAGATAAAGCATAAGAACAACATTCAGTTGACGCTTAAAATGCGTTTATTCGTTACCGGCAGATCAGCTTACACTGATATGGTACACTTCCATCACGGGATTGGCAAGTAATTTTTTAGCAGCCGATTCCGCAATCGCAATGGCTTCTTCCTCGTTTGCGGCTTCAATTTGAAGGTCGATATGCTTCCCGATCCTTACATCTGCTACAGACTGGATACCAAGGTTCTGCAATCCGCCCAGCACAGCCTTGCCCTGGGGATCGAGCAGTTCTTTAAGCGGCATTATTTTGATTTGTGTGGTGTAGGTCATGTTGTTTGATTTCTCATCAGCAAAGATAACAGAATATAGGCCACGAAGATTACCGGAACGGCAGTCCAGTGAAGGAATAAAATGGCTAACACTGCAATCAGCAGCAATATTATTTTCGGAAAGTTATCCCTAAGCTTATAACTTTTGAATTTCATGGCCATGATCGGTAGGTTACTCACCATCAAAGCAGAAAGTGTTGCAATGACCAGGTATAAAAACCATTTATTGGTGAGCAGATTGGCCAGCCAGGGCAAATTATTGTGCCAGTACATCAGCGGAAGTGCAGCAACGGTAATACCTGCAGCGGGAGTAGGTACCCCACGGAAGCCGTACTGCTGTTTAGTGTCGATGTTGAATTTTGCCAAACGGTAAGCGGCAGCAGCAGCAAAAATAAATGCAGGAAAAAGCAATAATACCGGCTGATTGATTCCATCTTCTCCCTGATAATAACTCATTCTTAAAAACTGATACAAGATCATGGAGGGAGCCACTCCAAAGCTTACCACATCGGCGAGAGAATCCAATTGTTTTCCCATCTCAGAACTGGCTTTGAAAAAACGCGCAACAAATCCATCCAGAAAATCAACAACCCCTGCAAGTCCGATAAAAATGGCTGCCATTCCCATCTTTTCAGGAATATCAATGTAAGGCACACCAGCACTGCTGTACTGGATGGCAATTCCGTTCTGCAGAATAAATACGATCGCTATACAACCAAATACCAGATTAAGCAGGGTAAATAAATTTGGAATTTGTTTCATGACTGAAATAACGTAGTAAATGAAAAAAGCTGATTTTTTAATTGCAAATTAATGTTTCATCAATGCCTCAATATCCTCAACGGTAATAGGAATCTTCTTCATGAGGTCTTTATTTCCGTTACTGGTGATGAGATAATTATTCTCAATACGGATACCCATATTTTCTTCTTCGATATAAATACCGGGTTCAATAGTAAACACCATACCAGCTTTTATAGGGCTGGTACGTGTGCCTAAATCATGAACATCGATACCGAGATGATGCGAAATGCCGTGGTATAAGTATTTACGATAAGCCCTGTTATCAGGATCTTCATTTTTAATGGCTGATTGGCGCAATAGTCCGATTTTCTGGAATACAATCGTAGCTTCATCACCAACCTTTTCGGTATAATCTACAATACTGATACCTGGTTTCAAAATGCTGGCTGCATATTTATGCAGGTGAAGGCAGGCATTGTAAACGGTTTTCTGGCGCCGCGAAAATTTACCATTAACCGGAATGGTACGGGTAAGATCGGCACAATAATTTCCATACTCAGCACCGAAATCCATCAAAATCAATTCGCCATCTTTACATTCCTGATTATTAGCAACATAATGCAGCACCCGGGCACGGTCTCCGCCGGCGATGATGGAACTATAAGCAGGGCCTGTTGCCCGTTGCGTCAAAAAAGAGTGTTGAATTTCTGCTTCAATTTCATACTCCATCACCCCCGGTTTCACAAATGAAAGCACACGCCGGAAAGCATTTTCGGTGATATCAATGGCTTTTTGCATCACTGCAATTTCCAGCTCCGTTTTTATGGCCCGCAAGTCTTTAAGGATTTTTGCGCTGCGCTTGTATTGATGCAAAGGATAACGCTCGCGCATCATCATCGCATATCGGTAATCCCTCACCGGAACGAGGTTTGATTTCCGGTCGTTTTCGTTGGTATTAAGGTAAATGGTATCAGCCAGATGAATCATCGGCTGCAACAAACCCTCTAAGGCATCGAGCCATACAATGGTTTTGATTCCTGAAATCGCCCTGGCTTCATCTGCCCGAAGCCGGTGACCATCCCACTTTTCTTTCAACTCATTAGGACGGGTAAGTACCAGTATTTCCCGGTATGCAGGATCAGGATTAGCGGGAAATATGATCAGCATGCTGTCTTCCTGCTCAATACCTGTTAACCAGAAGAGATCTGAATTCTGTTTAAACTTGAACACCTGATCGGCATTTGTAGGCAGTTCATCATTACTGTTGAAAATAGCGATTGCATTTTTATCGATACGATCCGTAAAACGCTGGCGGTTTTGAATGAAAATAGCCGGATCAAGGGGTAAATATTTCATAAAAATTAATGGAGTTTTCTTAAGCGATGATCAAGAGAATAATTTACAAGATACATTATTAAAATAAAACCAACCATTATGCAATAGATCTGCTTTCAATTTCATAAAAATAATCTTCGTTCAATATTCTTTACATTTAATGATACTACTATCAAAAATGGGCTTGAAAATTAAAATTTCAGCAACAATTAATCTGATTATTAAATATTCATTAAGAATTGTACGTCATTTTGAAATCCGTCATAAAAAATTCAATCCTACCTTTGTTCTCTAACTAAAAGAACGACTTGCTATGTCATTATCAACTATGATTGAATCGCCAATTAAAGCATTGGCATCACTTGGTTTACAACATACAAAAGCGGTACATTACCAATTAAACCCAGATCAGCTCAGCCAACAAACTTTGAAACGTGGTGAAGGAATGCTGAATGATACCGGTGCACTCGTAATCAAAACAGGTGAATTTACAGGACGCAGCCCCAAGGATAAATTTATCGTTAAAGACGACATTACTTCAGATACCGTACATTGGAATGATTTCAACCTGCCTATCGAAGCCTCTTACTTTGATGCAATGTATGATAAACTTACCCAATACCTTTCCGGCAAAGAAATTTGGGTAAGGGATTGTTATGCATGTGCCGACCCTAAATTCCGGCTTAACATCAGGGTAATCAACGAAAATCCCTGGAGCAATCTTTTTGCTTACAATATGTTTTTGCGGCCTTCAGAAGATCAACTGGAACAATTTACTGCCGACTGGCATATCATCCAGGCTCCAAGTTTCAAAGCTGATCCTGTGGTGGATGGAACACGTCAGCATAATTTCGCCATGGTTAGTTTCACCCGCAAAACCATACTGATTGGTGGTTCCGGTTATACCGGAGAAATGAAGAAAGGAATATTTACTATTTTAAATTATATCCTTCCACACGACAAGCAGGTATTGAGCATGCATTGTTCAGCCAATATGGGAAAGGATGGCGATACGGCTATTTTCTTCGGACTTAGCGGTACCGGTAAAACAACCTTAAGCGCGGATCCTCACAGAAGCTTGATTGGGGATGATGAACATGGTTGGACTAATGATACGATTTTCAATTTTGAAGGAGGTTGTTATGCCAAAACCATCGATCTGAGTGAAGAAAAAGAACCCGAAATTTATCACGCGATAAAACCTGGAGCCCTTGTTGAAAATGTAACTTTTTTTGAAGGCACCAACAAGATTGATTTCAGCAGCAAAGCCATTACGGAAAATACCCGTGTGAGTTACCCGCTCTCTTTCATCAGTAATGCTTTGGAACCTTCTATCGGAAAAACACCAAAAAATATCTTCTTCCTTACTGCTGATGCTTATGGCATACTTCCTCCGGTAAGCAAACTTACTCCCGGTCAGGCGATGTACCAGTTTATCAGTGGGTATACCGCGAAAGTGGCAGGAACCGAAGCGGGGGTAACAGAACCCAAATCAACTTTCAGTGCTTGTTTTGGAGCCCCTTTCCTACCCTTGCACCCGGGTTTTTACGCTGAGATGCTTGGGAAGAAAATGAAAGAACATGAAGTAAATGTATGGATGATCAATACCGGATGGAGTGGAGGTCCTTATGGTATCGGGCATCGAATGAAATTACCTTATACCCGTGCCATGATCACTGCTGCTTTAGAAGGCAAACTCGATCAGGTTGAATTTGAAGCACATCCTGTTTTTGGCATGTTGATGCCAACCTCCTGCCCGGATGTTCCTGCTGAAATACTTAACCCCAGAAATACCTGGGCAGATAAAGATTCATACGACAGCAAAGCAAAAGCGCTTGGTGCTGAATTCATCAACAACTTCAAAAAATATGCAAGCGGTGTTTCGGAAGAGATACTGGCAGCAGCTCCGAAAATTTGATAAATTTTTCTGATAAAATAAAAAAACCATGCTAAAAACATGGCTTTTTCTTTTTGTAAAAATCTTCAGCATTAGAATTGCATTTCAGGAATATCACCATTGATCAGGAGGCGGCCGGCAGTTTTTGTTTTGATCTCCTCTACGGTAACACCGGGGGCCCTTTCCAACAACAGAAAACCATCCGGAGTAACTTCCAAAAGGGCGAGATCGGTTACTATTTTCTTTACACAGCGTACACCCGTAAGCGGTAGCGAACAGGCAGGCAAAAGTTTTGATTCGCCTTTCGGGTTGGTATGCATCATGGCTACAATGATGTTCTTCGCACTGGCCACCAGATCCATGGCCCCTCCCATCCCTTTCACCATCTTACCCGGAATTTTCCAATTGGCAATATCACCGGTATCACTTACTTCCATCGCGCCAAGAACGGTGAGGTTTACTTTTCCGGAACGGATCATACCGAAACTCATGGCGCTGTCGAAAAAAGCAGATCCCGGTAAGGTAGTGATGGTTTGCTTTCCTGCATTGATCAGATCGGCATCTTCTTCACCCTCGATAGGAAATGGCCCCATGCCCAATAAACCGTTTTCACTCTGCAATACCACATGAATTCCTTCAGGGATATAATTGGCCACCAAAGTTGGGATACCGATACCGAGATTTACATAATAACCATCTTTCAATTCGCGGGCGATCCGTTGTGCGATCTGATACTTATCAAGTGCCATATTGAAATAATTTAGTTTGATGGGGTTAGGTTCTGATTAAGGCTTGCGGGTAGTACGTTGTTCGATTCTTTTCTCATAATCCTTTCCCTGAAATATGCGGTGCACATAAATTCCGGGCGTATGGATATTATTGGGATCCAACTGCCCCGGTTCAACCAACTCTTCTACTTCAGCAATAGTAATTTTTCCGGCCATAGCCATGAGCGGATTGAAATTTCGGGCCGTATCTTTAAAAACGAGGTTACCCATCGTATCGCCTTTCCATGCTTTTACAATTGCATAGTCGGCATCGAACGCCATTTCTAACAGAAAGGCTTTCCCTCCAAAATCTCTGGTTTCCTTTCCTTCAGCAACTTCTGTTCCAACACCAGCTGGTGTGAAGATTGCAGGTAAGCCATAACCTGCAGCAAGGCAGCGTGTAGCCAAAGTACCTTGCGGTATCAATTCCACTTCAAGTTCGCCACTGAGCAACTGCCTTTCAAATTCTGCATTTTCTCCAACATAAGAAGATATCATTTTCTTAACCTGCTTTTGCTGCAGCATGAGGCCAATTCCAAAATCATCAACCCCTGCATTATTGGAAATACAGGTAAGTTGTTTTACATTTTTAGCTACCAGGGCACTGATGCAATTTTCAGGAATACCGCACAAGCCAAATCCACCTAGCATTATGGTGCTTCCATCTGGAATATCGTCGATTGCCGAATAGGCATCATTGAAGGTTTTATTCATGGTATCAATTAATAAAATTCAGCTAATCCATTATTAGGTTTAAGTCGTTGTTGTGTGGCCACCATGCTATCTATGATTTCTATCATCTCAGCCGGGTGATTTTTATAGTATTCGTAACTTTCATAGAATTGTTTGCGATTAACCCCGTGCAAAGCAAAAATCTGTTGTTGCATATCCAGATTTTGTAAAGTATCGTCGCGTATGATACTGTCAATTCTTAAAAACTCAACCGTAAATGTTTCGGCACGGAGATAATCCCAAAACAATAATTCCATTTTTTCTTTTGGGATCAGGCCGGCAGGTCTAGGGTCGCTGTCTTTACAGGAAAGTATAGCCGCCAAAAGGAACACAAAAAGCCACTTAATCATTTCAGTTGCTCTTTATATTTTGACGCATTGGTAATATCGA
>Ga0164292_10000464_pt1 | contig 31612 bp, 20 predicted proteins | sample GEODES117metaG_FD_111486 | JGI IMG/M metagenome (GOLD analysis project Ga0164292, IMG submission 111486) | Eutrophic lake water microbial communities from Lake Mendota, Wisconsin, USA - GEODES117 metaG | ecosystem: Environmental > Aquatic > Freshwater > Lake | place: USA: Lake Mendota...
CGCCGACGTTCTTCTCCTTCTTCTCCTTGTCGGTGAGATCCAGCAGCTTGATGCCGTCGCGCGCGTACAGCAACTGGCCCTTGTCGTTGAAGCCGATCGCCGTGTAGCTGCCGGCCTTCGGGGGAAGCTGGATCGCGCGAGCCTCGAAGCCGTCAAGGTCGATCTTGATCGGATCGGGATCCTTCTTCGTGGCCTCGCCGTCCTTGGCCTCGTCCTTCTTCGCCTGATCCTTCGGCGCGTCGGCGGCGCCTTCGGCGGACTCCTTCGACGGGGCTGCGGGCTCCTTCCCGGGCTCGGCGGACTTCGGATCCGCGTCGTCCTTCTTCGTGTCGGCAGGCTTGGCCTCGTCCTTCTTGGTCTCGTCCTTGCCGGACTTCGCGTCTTCCTCGTCGCTTTCGGCGGGCCACGGCAGCTTCACGTCCTTGCGCAGCGGCACCAGGTAGAGGTGCTCGGTCTCGTCGTAGATCCAGGTGGTGTCGAGGCCGCTGTACTTGGGCTCGAATCGGCGACCGCTCGCGAAGACCAGGTACTCGCCCTTGCGGTCGAAGGTCGGCAGGCTGTCGTCGAACATTCCGGCCGTGACGGGTGTGGTGGTGCCGGTGGCGACCTCGTACAGCCAGATGTTGGCGGTGTCGCGATCCTCGGTGCCGCGCGCGTAGGTGATCCACGCGCCATCGTGGCTGAAGCTCGCACGCATCGGGCTGGATCGCGGATTGCGGTCCACGCGCGCGCGCGCGCCATCCTCGAGGGTGACCAGCCACAGCGTGCCGGTCTTGTCGCTGTAGGCCAGGCGCTTCGAGTCGGGGCTCCACGTGATGTCGCTCTTGAAGGGCCCGCCATCGGTCGTGAGCTGTCGCTTGGCGCCCTTGCCGTCGGCGGGCATGACGTAGAGCTCGTACTCGCCGGTGGAGTCGTCGAAGAAGGCGACCGACTTGCCGTCTGGACTCCACGAGGGATCGCGCTCGAAGATGCCGTTGGTGGCCGTGAGCGGGCGCGGCGTGCCGTTCTCGGCCGGCGCTGTCCACAGGTCGCCACGGGCGCTCACCGCGACGCGCTTGCCGCTGGGGCCTGCGCTCCAGCCGGAGATGTTCTTCGACTGGTCCACGGTGCGAGGTGCCACCTTGGGCCGATCGCCCGGCACGCGCACATCGACGGCACGCGACGTGCCGCTGCCCAGATCCAGCACCATCAGCCGGTCGCCCTTCTGGAAGACGATCTCGCCGGCCGAGGCGTCATCGGGACCGATGTTCGGCCAGCGGATGTCCTCGTCGGTGAAGGAGGTGACCTGCGAGGTCTTTCCCGACGCGGGATCGAAGCGGAAGATGTTCAGGCGATGTCCCTCGCCGCGATCGCTCAGGTAGTAGAGCGAATCGCCGTGCCACATGGGAATCGTGTCGATGCCTTCCCAGTCGGTGACGCGCCGGCTCTCGCCTGTCTTGAGGTTGAAGAGCCAGATGTCGGTCGCCATGCCGCCGCGATAACGCTTCCACGTGCGGTTGTCGATCGAGTGCGGCGTGTACGCAAGCCACTCGCCCGTTCGGTTCACGGCGGCGTTGGCACCGTAGGGAACGGGCAACGCGGACGGGAGCCCGCCCGTCGCCGGAATCTGGAACAGGCGCGCCTGTCGGGTGAGTCCGCCAAGATCGCCCGTGACGAACATCAGCGTGTCGCCGTTCCAGTCGCAGAGGCCCTCGGCGGTCGGATGGTGCGTGACGCGGTTCGGCTGGCCGCCACCTGTCGGAATGGTGTAGAGATCGCGGTTGCTCTCGTAGCCAGCGACGAAGGCGACGCGTGTGCCATCTGGCGAGAAGCGGGGCGTGCTCTCGGGGCCGGGCGCGTCGGTGAGCGGGCGAGCCATGCCACCGTTCTTCTCGACGAGCCACAGGTCGCCCGCGAACGAGAAGACGATGTCCTTCGCGCCGATGTCCGGCGATCGCAGCATCGAGGCCGGGGGCGCCTCGAGTGGGTCCACGGCCATCGCGGCCGAGGCCAGCAGCAGGGGGGCGATCGGTCCGGTCGAAAGGCGGAATCGCTTCATGGAGCGAGTTGTACCGCGAGATGCGGGCGCGGTTTCGGGGGTGGCTCAGGCCTTGGCCGATTCCTTGCCGCCGGCCGCCGGGGGTGGCACAAATCCCTCGGGAACGATGCCGGATTCGGCCAGGGCCTGCCGAAGCCGGATCAGGCCACGTCGGGCGTGGGTCTTCACGGTGCCCAGCGGCAGGCCCGTGCTGGCCGCGATCTGCTCGTGGCTGCACCCATGATGAATCGCCAGTTGAAGCACGCGCTGCTGCTCGGGGCGGAGGGTCTTCATCGCGTCCTCGGCGATGCGCGCCGCGTCCTTCAGCTCCGTCGCGTCGTTCAGCGGTGGCGGCGCGGAGACGGTTTCCTCGATCATCGCCGCCTCGGGCCGCCGCATGCGACGGCGTCCGCGATCGATCAGTCGACGGCGCGCGATCATGGCGACGAAGGTGGTCTCGCTGGCAATCGATGCATCGAAGCGTTCCGCGCTCTTCCAGAGGTCGATGAAGATCTCCTGCACCGCGTCCTCGGCGTCGGCCGGCCCCGCGCCCATGCGGCGCGCGAGCGACCACACCAGGCCGTGGAAGCGCTGCATGCACTCGTTGATCGCGCCGGGCTCGCCGGCGGCCACGCGGCTCAGGATGGAGGCGGGCTCGTTCGCGACGATCTCCTGCAAGAATCGCGCACGGGCGAATGCGCGGCTCCGCGAGTCTATCGGCGCGTGCCCTCATTCCGGAGGAATGTTCGACATCATCCGGTCGGAATCAACGTAAAGATTGGGTCGCGTTTCAACGCGGAGAGAATCGGGCGCGCCTTGAGGCGCTCTCGCCCACGCCATCGTCGAGCAGCGCGGCGACGCTCCAGGCCTGCGCGAAACAACCGCCGGGTCGCTGGGGCGCATCGCCGTCCGCCACTTCGCACACCTGGCCAAGGCAGCCTTCCTTCATGTGATGCGCGAGGGGTTCCCGAGCGAAGTGGATCTGCTCCGGGGTTCCGAAGCGCCGCAGCGCCGCAGCGTAGGGACCCAGCAGCCACGGCCAGACCGTGCCCATGTGATAGGCCTCGTCGCGGATCTCCACGGGGCCCTCGAAGCGGCCGATGTAGCCGGGCTCGTTCGGCCCGAGGGTGCGCAGCCCGAAAGGCGTGAGCAACGCACGCTGGGTCAGCTCGAGCATCGCCTTCGCCAGTCGTGGTTCCACCAGCGGTTCGGGGCCACACAGCGCGAACAGCTGGTTTGGCCGCAGGCACGATTCATTTCCCGCGGGGCCATCGAGCACGTCGATCAGTCCAGCGCCATCGGTGCGCGTGAATCGCGCGAAGCCACACAGCGCCTTCACCAGCGCGGCGTTGGCGGGGCCCGCGTCGCGGCGGAGCAGCTTCGACCACGCGACCAGCGTGCGCAGCAGGCCGATCCACAGCGCGTTGATCTCGATGGGCTTGCCCATGCGTGGCGTGATCACGCGATCTCCGGCCTTCGCGTCCATCCAGGTGAGTTGCGTGCCGGTCTCGGCCGCGCGCACCAGGCCGTCGGCCGGATCCACCGAGATGCCGTGACGCGTTCCGCGCAGGAAGTTCGTGCAGATCGAGAGCAACGTGGGCCAGAGGTCGCGCGCAAGGTCCAGATCGCCCGTCGCGTTCACGGTGCGGCGCGCGGCCTCCGCAAGCAGCAGCGGGGCGTCGACACTGTTGTCCATCCAGGGCTCGCCGGGCGCGGGGAAGCGGTTGGGAAGCAGGCCGTCCTTCTCGAAGCGCGCGAACGATCGCAGGATGCTTGCGGCGTCATCGGGGCGGCCCGTGGCCAGGCAGAGCCCCGGCAGCGAGAGAAGCGCGTCGCGACCCCAATCCGCGAACCATGGGTAGCCCGCGATCACGCTGGTGCCGCGCTTGCCGTCGGGCAACGCGCGTTCCACGATGAACTGGTCCGCCGAGAGCGCCAGGCGCGCGCGCAGGTGATCCCCGGTGGCCCCCGCCTGTTCCACGAGTCGCTTCGATCGACGCAGGTTCGCGGCCATGATGCGCGCCGCCTCACCGGGCTCCTCGTGGCGTGTGCTGGCGGTGAAGCCGCGCGACTCGCCGGGTTTCAGGGTGATCGCCAGCTCGCCGGCGCACAGGTTCGCGCCCACGCAGTCGTAGCCCAGCGCACGCTCCACCGGAAGCACGTAGTCGCGGTACCAGGTGCCGTCGGCGTTCGCCTTCGCGCCATCGGCCTGCAGGTGCAGTTCGGATCCCTCGCCGGTTGCGCCCGCGAAGTTCACGCGCAGTGCCGAACCCTCCGCGGCGATCGAGGCGTCGAAGGCGTTGGCCTGCACCAGATGATCATGAGGCCGTCGATTCACCAGGCACTTGATCCGCACCTGCACCGGCCCGGGTGCGTGGCGCAGCGTCAGCAGCACGGCGGTGGCGTTGCGCCCGCGTGCCATCGCGATGCGCTCCTCGAGCACCGCCGCGCCGATGCGCCAATGTCGCACCACGACGGAGCCTGCCATGTGGAACCTTGCCAGGCGCCCCAGTCCTGGCGCCTCGATGCCGCCACCCGACCATTCATTCGCGGTGAGCGGCCACTCGCGACCGTCCTGCGTCACGAACAGCTCGATCTTCGGCACCAGCAGCGTGCGCCCGGCCGGCGGATCGGTGGCCGCCACCAGCAATCCATGCCAACGTCGCTGCAGCAGGCCGCCCACGGTGCCGCAGGCGTAGCCGCCCATGCCGTTGGTGCAGAGCCATTCCAGCTGGCCACTGCGGCGCGGATCGCGCCACTGGTCGGGACCGAGGTCCACGATCGGATCAGCCTCGACCGACATCAGACCGCCTTGCCGGTGGATTTCTCGCGTTCGGTGCGTCGGCGCTGCAGTTCGGCCTCGATGAAGCCGGCCACGTGGCCGTCCAGCACGTGCTGCGGGTTTCCGGTCTCGTGTCCGTTGCGATGGTCCTTCACGCGGTTGTCGTAGAACACGTAGCTGCGGATCTGGTTGCCCCAGTCGCGCGTGACCTTGCCGCCCGTCACGGCCGCGATCTCGGCGGCGCGCCGCTCTTCCTCGATCTGCTCGAGCTTGCCGCGCAGGATGGTGAGGGCCTGCTTCTTGTTCTGTGGCTGGTCGCGGAACGTGCTGGCCACCACCTGGATGCCGGTCGGAATGTGCGTGACGCGGATGGCGGTGGCGACCTTGTTCACGTTCTGTCCGCCCGGTCCACTGGCGCGCACGAAGGGCACGATCTCCAGGTCGCGCGCCGGGATCTCCAGATCGGCCTCCTCGAATTCGGGCGACACGTCGACCGTGGCGAAGCTGGTCTGCCGCTTGCCTTCGGCGTTGAAGGGGCTCACGCGCGCCAGGCGGTGCGTGCCACGCTCGCAGCTCATGTAGCCGAAGGCGAAGGGGCCCTCGAGTCGGTAGCCGACCTCGCTCACGCCGGCCTCGGCGCCGGGGCTGCGGTGCATCTCCTCGGCCTTCCAGCCCATCTCGTTCCAGTAGTACAGGTACATCCGCTCCAGCATGCCGGCCCAGTCCTCGGCCTCGGCGCCACCGGCACCCGCCTGGATGTTCACGAAGCAGTTGCGGAAGTCGTGCTTGCCGCTCAGCAGGCTCTGGCGCTCGACCTTGGCCATGCGCGACTGCAGGCGGAAGAGGGTCTCGTCGACCTCGGTCAGCAGGTCGGCGTCGCCGGCCTCCTTGGCCATCTCGTAGCCGACCTTCGCGTCCTCGAAGTCCTTGATCACGCCCTCGAGCGGCTCGACCTGCGCGCGCAGGACCTTCAGTTCGGCGATGACCTTCTGGGCGTTCTTCGGATCGTTCCAGAGGTCGGCGGCGCCCATGCGCTCGACCAGCGCGTCACGTTCGGAGATCTTGCGAGGCCAGTCAAAGAGAGTCGCGGATGGCGGTGATCCGCGCCTCAAGTTCGTCGAGAACCGGCTGGTGGGCGTCGAAGTGCATCGGCGCAGTGTAGCGATGGGGAACGGGCCCCCGGGCCGGTGGTGGCGTGGCGATATCTTCCAGCGCATGCAGATCGGCAACGCCGTCGCACGCATGAAGGAGAGCGCCACGCTGGCCGTGAGCGCGAAGGCCGCGGCGCTGAAGGCCGCCGGCAAGCCAGTCATCGGATTTGGGGTCGGTGAACCCGACTTCGACACGCCTTCGCCCGTGCGCGAGGCTGCCAAGCGCGCGCTCGACGCCAACATGACGCGCTACGCGCCCACGCCCGGCGACAAGGCCGTGCGCGAAGCCGTGGCGCGCAAGCTGCAGCAGGAGAACGGCATCGCCTGCAGGAGCGAGCACGTCACGTTGACGGTGGGCGCCAAGCACGCGATCGCGCTGACGCTGCAGACCATGCTGAACGCCGGCGACGAGGTGATCCTGCCCACGCCGGCCTGGGTCAGCTACCGGCCGCTCATCGAGCTCTATGGCGGCACGTGCGTCGAGGTGGGCAGCACGGTCGAGCGCGGCTTCCTGCTGGATGTCGCGGCGATCGAGCGCGCCATCACGCCGCGCACGCGCGCGATCCTGCTGAACAGCCCCAGCAATCCCTGTGGCGTGGTGCAGCCCGCGGAGACGCTTCGCGCGCTGTTCGATCTGCTTGCCGCGCATCCGCAGGTGGCGGTGATCAGCGACGAGATCTACGAGAAGCTGGTCTATCCGGAGGTGCGCGCGGATCTGGGGCACGTGAGTCCCGGCGCCGACCCGCGCCTGGCCGGGCGCACGATCACCATCAACGGCATGAGCAAGGCCTTCGCCATGACGGGCTGGCGCGTGGGCTACGTGGCCGCGCCCGGCGACGGCGGACGCTTCATCCGTGAAGCGATCAAGCTGCAGGGGCAGCTCACGAACAGCATTCCCACCTTCATCATGCCGGCGGTGGTGGAGGCGCTCTCCCACGGCGCTGCCAGTGTGGAGGCGATGCGGAGGTCGTTCGCGGCGCGCGCGCAGTGCACGCACGAGCTCCTGTCGGGCATCGCGCGGCTGCGGACCTGCGCTCCCACCGGCGCCTTCTACGCCTTCCCCTGCATGAAGGCATGCCTGGGGCTGAAGTCGCCGGCGGGTCGCACGATCGACTCCGCCCAGGCCTTCGCCGAGGCGCTGCTGGAGGAGTCGCTGGTCGCCCTGGTTCCGGGTGAGGACTTTGGCGACTGCGCGCGCGCCAACATCCGCATCAGTTTTGCCTGCGCCGAGAGCGCGATCCGCGAGGGGATCGGCCGCCTTCGTTCGTTCACCGAGTCGTTGCGGTAGCGACGCCCGGCGTCAGCACCGGCAGGAGCACCAGCGCCAGCACGGCCGCGCGCAGCGCCGCGAATGGCGGCATGGACAGCCCCACGCCGATCCAGCCAAGGCACTCGATCGGCGCCAGGAACAGTCCCGCGAGGAATCCCCCGAGCGCCAGCGTGGCAAGGACCGCGAGTCTTTGCTTGTGCTCGACCACCAGGGTGAGCGCGACAAGCACCAGCGAGATCACCAGCACGATCGGCAGCAGGGGTGCGGACGCGCCGGGCAGCACGATCGCGAGGATCGCGACGAACACCGCGAGCGTGGACCATCCGCCGATGAAGGTGCAGAGTGGCTGGCGGTTTCGCAGCAACGGACGGGCGGCAAGGGCGCCGCCGACGAGTCCTGCCAGCATCGCCACCGCAAGCAACGCGGGGCCATGCGACGGCCAGAACGCGGCGCGGTAACGATCCGCCAGGCCGGCATCCGGCATGCCGATCTTCGCGGCCGCCATGCCGAAGAGGCCGCCCCACTCGGCGGCGAGCAGCAGGATCCAGGTCACGAGACCGGCCACGATGAAGCGGACCAAGGCAGCCACCCATCCCATGGCCAGATCGCGAGGCTTCACGGCGTTGCGTCGACAGACCACCAGGCCCGTCGCGCCCAGCGCCCCAACGCACAGGAACGAGGCCGTGACGCCGGTGCGCGCCGGCCACCACGCAAGCATGGCGCCCGCGACATCCTGGTAGATGGCCCGGCCCTCCGCCCTGGGGGTGTCCGCGCGGTGCAGGGCCAGCGCCTGCATCGCCATCATCGCGATCTCGCCTTGATGCTGCAGCGAGGAGAGATTCGCCTGACTCCAGGTGTCGGTGGAGGCGTGATAGTGCTCATGGCCACCCACGAGCGCGAAGTTCATGCCGCTCATGCCTGCTTCGCGGAACACGGCCAGATCGCTCGAATTCGGCATGCGCGAGGCGATCTCCGCGTACAGGCTGCTGCCCACGACGGGGCCAAGGGCAGGGGAGCAGGACTGGAGCACGTCGGCGGAATCGCCGCACAGGTCGTACAGGATCGAGGGGCCGGCGTTGCCGCGGTTGTCGACGTTGATCACCGTGCCGACCTTCGCGTGCCATGGATGGTTGCTCACGAACTGCCGCGCGCCCAGCAAGCCGGACTCCTCGGCGTCGGTGAAGAGCAGGATGATGTCGCGGCCTGGCCATGGCCCGGTGCCAAGCGCCGCCGCGGCCTCCAGCAGGACGGCCACGCCAAAGCCATCGTCGCCGGCGCCCGGCGATCCCGGCGCCGAGTCGATGTGCGCACACAGCAGGATGGCCGAGCCGGGCATGGCGCCCGTCTTGCGGGCGACCACGTTGCGGATGGTGACGTCACGTCCCGCCGCGCGAACCTTGGTGTCCGACGACTCGACCTCGAGTCCGCGGGCTCGCAGCCAGTCGGACAGTCGCCTTGCGGCCTCGGCGTTCGCCTCGGAGCCGGCCGGGCGCGGCTGATCTCCCAGGACGGCCTGCGCGAACTTCGCCGCCCGGATCGCCGAGAAGGAGTCCGCGTCGGCGGGCGCCGGCTGCGGTGTTTCCAGGCCGCGCAGGCCGATCACGCTGCCGGCCGCGACGGCCACAATGAGCACGATGACGCGCAGGGCGATTCCCGGCCATTCAACGTCACGGGGCTGCCTCTCACTGCTGGCGGCCGCCTGGGCCGCTGCGGTCACGAGGCGCCCACCGTCACCGGGACCGGCATCGGTCGCGGTTCGTAGTTCGGCGCCACGGCGATGTTCAGGGGCAGTCGCTTGCCGTCGGGATCACGCGGAATGTTGTCGGCATCGATGATCCGCTGGATCGCCATGATGCCCTCGATCAGCATCTCCGGCCGTGGCGGGCAGCCGGGCACGTAGACGTCGACCGGAATGAACTGGTCCACCCCCTGCACCACCGCGTACGTGTCGAACACACCGCCGGTGCTGGCGCACGCGCCCATGCTGATCACCCACTTGGGCTCGGCCATCTGCATGTAGATGCGCTGGAGCACCGGGAGCGTCTTCACGCTCACCCGCCCGGCCACGATCAGCAGGTCGCTCTGGCGAGGGCTGAACCGCATGACCTCGGCGCCGAAGCGGGCCAGGTCGAAGCGGCTGCAGGCGGTCGCCATCAGTTCGATGCCGCAGCAGGCGGTGGCGAAGGGCATCGGCCAGACGCTGGAGCGGCGCGCCCAGTTGACCACCCGATTGAGCTGGGTGGACAGGACGCTGTCGACGGGCAGTGCGGATTCAAGACCCATGGCCCGTCGATGGTAGGGCAGGCGGGCGGGCAGGGCGAGTCCCCGTCCCAAGGCCGAAATGCGCGCGATCTCGGCGGGACTACGATGAAAGCGAGATGTCGCTCCTGCTTCCGATCCTTGCCGCGTTGCTGGGACCCGCGCTGGCCGATGGTGCCGGCGCCGCGCTTGCAACGCAGAGCGAGGTTCTGGAGGCGACGCGGCCCCTGGTCCCGACCCTGCAGCCCACCGAGACGGACCACTTCGTGCTGCTGTCCGACGCCCCGAAGGAGAGCACGCGATCCATCGCGACGCTGCTGGAGAGCACCTACCGGTCCTTCCAGCAGAACTGCCTTCGGCTGGGTGTTCGTCCGGAGCCGCTGCGACACAAGCTGGTCGCCGTGATGTTCCGCGAGAAGGGCGACTACAGCATCTTCGCGCGCACCAACGACGGCATGGACCAGGCCTGGGCAGCCGGGTACTACAACCCCGGCGCGGATCGGCTCGTGCTGTTCGACGGTCTGAGCGACGAGAAGGTCCAGAAGGCGCTTGGGCAGTTGCAGGCGCAGAACCTTCGCGTGCAACGCGAGGCGGCGGCGGCAGGCGTCCAGCCTCTCGACGCCGGCGGCGCCGGTGGCCAGGTGGCGCGTGCGCAGCGCGAGATCGACGCGCAGCGACGCCGCATCGCCGCCACCGCGAGCGCGGGCTTCCTGGGAACCGTGTCGCACGAGGCCGCACACCAGCTCTTCTTCCACTGCGACGTGCAGCGACGGGGGATGCCCTATCCGCTGTGGCTGGCCGAGGGCATCGCGACGGCCTTCGAGGCGGAGAACGCGAGCGATCGTGATCTCGGATTCCAGAGCGAGAATCCCGGGCGCCAGCAGACCTTCCGCGAGGCGATGCGCGAGGATCGTCTGGTGCCCCTGCAGGCGCTCGTGATGGCCGAGGGCATGCCGACCGACGGCGAGGACGCCGCGATCCGCGACTTCTACGCGCAGTCGTGGGCTCTCACCACGTGGCTGGCGCGCAACCGCACGCGGGAGTTCACGCGATATCTCGAGGCGCTGCGATCCGGCGCGTTCGCGCTTCCGACGAAGCGCGTGGAGACCTTCGAGTCGATCTTCGGCCCGATCGATGCGGTGGAGCGATGCTGGCTTCGGGACGAGATCCGTCGCGAGCCGGGACTCGCCGAGACCCCGTGGGGCCGCAAGCTCGCCGACTTTCGCGACGGCCGGCCGGTGCGGCGATCAGGCGGCGCGTGAGCCTTCACCGTTTCCGGACGAGAGCAGGTTCGCAAGACCGCGGCTGTCGAGCGCGTCCCACAGCACCGCGACCTGCAGCCCGACCAGCACGATCATCCAGATCACGTACATCCAGAACATGAACACGGGCACCAGGCCCAGCGACCCGTAGACCAGGCTCAAGCCAAGCGTTCGCGTCACGTAGAAGTGCAGGAAACTTCGGCTGATCTCGAGCCCGATCGCGCTGACCAGCGCACCGGCCGCCGCGGCCCGCAAGCGCGGCGCCTTCGACGGCACGATGACGTAGACCGCGAACATCAGCGACCACAGCACGAAGGTGGACCATCCCGCCCGCAGCGTCGAGAGCAGCCAGGACCACTGCGGCAGGTTCTCCGCCGCGCGCTCCACCACGCCGTTGACCAGTGGCACCATCGCCAGCAGCAGGGGCCCCGCGGTGAGCGCGAACCAGTAGGTGACCACGCGGCGCGGCCAGCTTCGGCCCTGGTCGGTGCGGCAGATCAGGTTGAAGCAGTCCTCGACGGTCGCCACCACCCACACGGCGCTCAGGATGAGCGCGCCCGCGCCGACCCAGCCGATCGCGGAGAGGTCGAAGTTGCTCGCGTCCTCGATGACGCCGCGCAGCCATGCGTCCATGGCCATCGGTTCGCCGCCCTTGGGCGAGGCCATCTGCAGCTTGTCCAGTCCAAGTCCCGCGAGGGCCTCCTCGACCATCTGGCCGAAGCGTGGGCCCGCGATCGCCTTGAACACCAGCGTGGCCACCACAAGCACCGGCAGCAGTCCAAGCAGCGTGCGATAGGCCAGCGCACTGGCCATCTGGCTGGCGCGGTCCATGGCGATCCAGCGCTGCAGGAGCCCCAGATGATGCGAGAGGCCGAGCCAACCGCGGGATTCGACGGAAGCCGGGGCGTGTTCCTGCATGCGCGCAGTGTACGAGCGGGGCCGTACCATCTCGCGATGCCCAGGCGCCGCCACGGTCCTTCCCATCCGTTCAACGACGATCGTCGCGGCGAGCGGATCCAGAAGGTGCTCGCCGCGGCGGGCGTGGCAAGCCGCCGCGACTGCGAGCAGATGGTCGAGGAGGGCCGCGTGCGCGTGAATGGCACGGTGCTGGATGGGCTGCCCGCGTGGGTCGATCCGGCGAATGACCGCATCGAGGTGGATGGCCGGCCGATCCGCCGCCACGAACAGCACGTGTACATCATGCTGTTCAAGCCCAAGGGCATCGTGTGCACGAACGAGGATCCCGAGGGTCGCCGTCGCGCGATCGACATCGTGGACCATCCGCTGAAGGCGCGCATCTTTCCGGTGGGTCGGCTCGACATGGATTCCAGCGGCCTGCTGCTGCTGACCAACGACGGCGAACTCGCCAATCGGCTCACGCATCCGCGCTTCGAGGTGCACAAGACCTACGAGGTCACCGTGAGCGGGCGTCTGGACGACGAAGCCGTGCGCCGGCTCAGCGAGGGCGTCTTCCTGCCGGAGAAGGACGAGGTCGGCACGCGCACGGGCCGCAGCAAGCTGAAGCTGCTTGGCCGCGACAGCACCAAGACCACGATGCTCATGGAACTTCGCGAGGGCCGCAATCGGCAGATCCGCCGCATGATGCTGCGCATGGGCCATCCGGTCCGGCGCCTGCGTCGCGTGGCCATGGGACCGCTGCGCCTGAAGGGCCTGGGCGTGGGTGCGTGGCGTGAACTGACCGCGTCGGAACTGCGCGAACTGCGCGAGGCCGCGTTCCGACCGGCGGCAGCGCGCGCCCGCCGTGACGAGCGTGGCGAGGCGAAACCCCCGCGTGCCACGCAGACGCTGGACATCGCACCTCGGGGTGCACGGACCGGTGCCCGGGCGTCGGCATCGCGCCGCGCGAGCGAGGGCCGCGGGGCGCGCGCGAATCGCCGCGAGGGCGGCGGCCGACCACCGCGATCCGGACGCGCGCGTTGATCGGGCCATGCCGCTCGGGCTAGCATCTCCTCCCATGCCGATCTACGAGTACATCTGCGAGGCCGATGGAGAGGTCATCGAACTGCTCCGCCCGATGAGCCAGGCGGACAGTCCCGTCGAGGATCCCGCAGGCAAGGGCCGCGCCTTCGTGCGTCGCCACAGCGTGTTCGGTGTCAGTGGCGCCGCTTCGCAGGGCTCGGGGATGAGCCTTCCGATGGGGGGCTGCTGCCCCTGCGGCAAGCCCGGTTCCCAGTGCGGTCGGAACTGAGCGCGTGATCCTGCACGGCGTGGACTTCTCCGGGGCCGACTCGGGCGGCGCGGCCAAGATCCGCATGGTTTCGCGTGACCTCGATGCGCCGAAGTCCGCCATCCGGCTCGACGGTCGATTCGACCGCGGCGCGCTGGTGCGCCGGATTCTCGCCATGCGCGAGGATGGCCGCCGTCATCTGGTGCGCATCGACGCGCCGGTGGGACTGCCGCTCGACACGCTCCGAAGCTTCGAGGTCACGCCCGACTGGAGCGCGATGGCCGGGTGGGTCGCCGGCTTCGGATCCCCGCGGCTTTGGCGAGGCGAGGTTCGCACCGTGGATCGTCGCGAGCCCAAGCGCGAGTGTGACGCGGCCTTTCGCACGCCGATGGCGCCCATGAACCTTCGCGTCTTCAAGCAGACATGGACCCTGATCGCCGAGGTGCTCCGGCCCCTCGCCGATGCGGGCGTGCGCGTGGAGCCGGTGCACGTCGCGGGCGGCAGCGTGACCGTGTGCGAGGGTTGCCCCGCGAGCGTGCTTCGCCTGAAGGGATGGCCCGATCACGGCTACAAGGGCGAGGGTGAGCCGCCGCGCCGCGTGCGTGCCGACATCCTGAAGCGGTTGCAGGGCCGCGAGCGGCTTGTGCTGGCGCCCGAGATGGTGCGGAACGCGGAAGAGGATCCCGAGGGCGACCTGCTCGACGCGATCCTGCTGGTGACCGATCCGCTGCAGTGGGTGCCGCCGATCGAGGCACGCGTCGAAGGCTGGGTCTACTGACAGGGTCCGCCGTCAGACGCCGCGCGTCTGGGGATCCCAGATGATCTTGTGGAGCTGGGTCTGCATCCGCACCGGCAGGCGGTCGGCAAGGATCCACGCCGCAAGGTCGCGTGCCGGCAGCCCCGCGCATCCCGCGATCTCCGCGCCTGCCGGCTGCGCCCACGCGGCGCTCATCAGGACGGCCGCCACCCGATCCACAAGCGCGTGCTCCAGCATGCGCGCCTTGGCCCACGCGTAGTCGTCGCGATCCGCGATCACGAACTTCACCTCGTCGCGGCGGCACAGGTGCGCGACGTTGCTCCAGAGATTGCGGTGCGACTCGCCGCTTGCCGGGCACTTCAGGTCCATGATGCGGATGCATCGCGGATCCAGCGCCGAGATGTCGAGCGCGCCGCTGGTCTCCATGGTCACGGTGAAGCCCGCGTCGCACAGGGCGTGGACGAGGGTCTGGCAGCCCCGCTGGGCGAGCGGCTCGCCGCCGGTGATCTGCACCAGCGGGCAGCCGATGCGCCGCGCCTCGTCCACCAGGCTCTCGATCGTGCGGGGCGCGCCTTCGCGGAACGCATAGGCCGTGTCGCACCAGGCGCACCGAAGCGGGCATCCCGAGAGACGGATGAAGAAGCAGGGCTCGCCCGCGCGCAGCCCCTCACCCTGGATGGAATGGAAAGTCTCGTTGATGCGCAGGGTCGCCGCGCCCGGGTCCGACGGGTGGATGGACAGGGAGGTCATCGTGATCGTGCGGCCTCCACCGCGAACCGAAATGCCCAGAAGAGGACTCGAACCTCCAAGGGATTGCTCCCACCAGCACCTCAAGCTGGCGCGTCTGCCAATTCCGCCACCTGGGCCAAGCCGGCCAATCGCCGGGGCGGAAAGTGTAGCGGAAGCCCGGGAAAGCCGCCATGCCACCGAATGAAAGCGGGCGGCCGAGTGGCCGCCCGCTGGGTGCGTGCAGGGATCCTGGACCCGCTCAGGTGAACAGCAGGAGCAGGAAGGAGACGTCACCGGCATCGACCGTGCCGCTGCCGTCCAGGTCGCTCGCGCAGCCGGCACAGGGGCCGAAGTCCAGCAGCATGATGCCGATGTCCGCCGCGCCGACGATTCCGTCGCCGTCGAGGTCGCCCTCGATGCCGCAGGAGATCGTGTCGATCGAGAAGTTGTCGATGCCGCACACCAGCGTGTTGTCGGTGCCGGTGTCCGCGGCCTCGAAGCGGAACATCATGTTCGAGGTCAGCGGGACGAAGTCCGCGATGTTGAAGGTGCGCGTCGCCCAGGTGCCCGAGGTGGTCAGGCTGAGCATGGTGACCCAGCTGCTGCCGCCGTTGTTGGACACCTTGCACACCAGCGGATCCGACGTGTTGCCGCTGCCCGTGACCAGGTAGTAGGTCTGGAACGAGACCTCGGCGGCCTCCGATCCGGACAGGTCGTACACCGGGGTGGTCAGGATCGTCGGGCCGCCATCCACATCGTTGCACGTGCCGGTGGCGATCGACTTGCCCGTGATGAAGCACTTGCTCGTGGTGCTGGGCGCGTTGCAGCTGCGGCCATTCGGGACCGCCCACTCCCAGCCACCGGAGCCCGCAGCGGGCGTGCCCGTGACCACGAAGCCGCCGTTGGTGGTGGCGAAGTCCTCCGAGGCGACCGTGACGGCGCCGCCAGGCGTGATCGCCGTGGTGGTGAACACCGAGGAGGGCGCCGTCGGCGGGTCGTTGACCGCCGTGCCGCTGGTGTTCTTGACCTCGAAGTAGTACTGCACGGTGGCATTGCAGCTGGTGGCGGGGAAGGTGCCGCGCCAGGTGTTGCCACCCACGTTGCTCATCACGGTGCTGGTGAATGCGCCGCTGGTGCCTTCGCGCACGAACATCTTCTGCGATCCCGCCTGCGCCGTGCCGGTCACCGGCGTGATCACCACGTCGATGGTGTCGCCGCCAGCCGGATCGATGGTGCTGGGGGCCGCGGGCGAGGTGATGGTGAACAGGCTCAGCGCGGGCGCGGTCAGACCGTGGTTCCCGAACGCGGTCGCGATGCGGGTGTAGTTCGGCGAGCCGTCGCCGATGTTGTTGTTTCCGCCCTGACTCGGGGCGTCATCCAGCGTGAGCACGTCCACGGTGATGTCCGTCCAGATGTCGGACTGGCCGGCGTGCGTCAGCACCGAGTTCGTGGCCAGATACGACAGGATGTCGCGGTAGTCCGCCACGCCGTTGGCCGGATCGGTCGAGAGCCGTCCGCGCGTGTCGCCGGGGTAGGCCGCGATCAGCTGGTTGCGCAGATCCCAGAAGCAGCCGCTGAGCACCTGGCCCCACGAGTGGATGGCGGTGCCGCAGCTGGATCCGGTCTGGGTGCCCACGCAGGTGTTCTGCGCGTTGCGAAGACCGCTGGTGCAGCTGCTCGAATAGAACCCGATCGCGAGCTGCGATTCGTCGCTGAGAAGCACGCCCATCACGTCACCGAAGCCCTCGCCGTACTGCTGCTGGCCGCTGCCAGCCGAGGCGACGATGTGGTGACCGTACTCGTGGTGCACGACCGTGGCGAAGCCGGTGTTGTTGCAGCCGCCGCCCGACGGATAGAAGTTGATGTTGCCGTCGTAGAACGCGTTGCAGGTGCCGCTCACGCCGTTCTTGATCACCATCGTCTGGCCACCGCCGATGCCGGGGAATCCCGGGCTGTAGCGCAGCAGGTGATCCCGCACCAGGTTCGCGTGGTAGTACGTGTCGATCTGCGAGCGGGTGTACTGGCTCGTGGTGCTGGCGTACTGGAACGTGCCCAGACCGCCATCATTCACGCTCTGGCTGCTGACGGACTGCACGGCCGTGCCGCTGCTGTCCTGCACCGTGAAGTAGCGACCGGTCAGCGTGGACGGGTTCACCGTCTGCGCGGCCGTGCCGGTGTAGCTGAACGTCGCGCGTCCGGTCGCGTCCGCGTACACGGTGGTCGATCCGAAGAGCACGCGCGCGTACGGAAGGCCCGTGACAGCCGTGGTGTTGCAGGCGGCGGCCTTGGAGCCGGTCGTCGCGAGCGCGTTCACCTGCGCCTGGGCGGTGCCGTGCAGGATCAGGCTTTCCTGATGCAGCACGGCGCCGGTGTCGGCGTCGACCACGTACAGCATCTTCTGGTAGTTGGCCGGGTCGAGGGCGCTTCCGCCCGTGGCGGTGAACTCGACGGCGAGCTTGGGCTCGACCGTCTGCGCATCGACGCCTGCCCAGACGACGTAGCGGGGGCTGTTCACCTCGGGGGGCGCGTTGAACTGGTTCAGCGCCTCGCGGCCGTACACGGCAGGATCGATCGTGGAGGCCGAGAGATCGCGATCCGCGATCGTCTGCGGGAAGTTGCCGAGCGCCTTCAGCGTGCCGCCGGCGAGCACGAGCGGGTGGGAGGCCTCGTTGCCGACCATGCCCCACACGCCGGCGCGGAACACGGGCACGCCGCGAACCTGCTGGCTCCACGAGACCATCGTGAAGTCGCCTGCGCCCTCGACGCCGCCGACCTGGGTCAGGTGATCGCCGTTCGCGTTCACGCCGACTTCGGAGAGCTGCGAGAAGGGAACGCCCCACAGCGAGCTCCACTTCTTCATGAACTTCTCGGCGCTCTCGTGCGGCGTGGCGCCCCAGGAGAACTGTCGACCCCAGACGCGGCGCAGGTGCGTGCCATTCTTCAGGAGCTGGCCGCCGGGGAACGTCTGTTCGAACTGATCCTCGATGGGAAGCTGGCCGCCCGCGGCGCCAGTTCCAAGGTCAGGCCCGACACCGCCGGGGCGCGACTGCATGTCATTGCCAGCAAGGGCGATCGCCGACACCGCAAGGGTGCCGATCACGAAGGAACGGGGCGTGGGTCGCATCTTGTCTCGAGCTCCTCTGCAGAAATGGCCCTGGTCACCCGTGGGTGGTGTGGCAGGGTGGGTTGTCGACGCTGCAACATGCCCCGGACTGCAAGGGCAACAAGTCATAGGACACAGGATTTCAAAAATCGCGGGAGAAAAGCCCTGTAATTCAAAATGGCTGCCCTCTTCGTGGGACGGTCTTGCCACAGCCTGCAAACAAACGCCGGAGGGCCGTTTTTTTTGCGAGTTTGCTTGCCTTATTCGGTGAAACTCAGGAGCAGCAGGGCCAGATCGCCGCCATCTACCGACCCAGTGCCATCCAGATCCGACAGGCAGCCGTCGCAGGGGCCGAAATCAAGCAGCAGGAAGCTGACGTCGCCAGCACCCACGGCACCGTCGCCGTCGAGATCGCCGAACGGGCCGGCGGTGCAGACGATCGACTCCACCAGCACGTTGTCCACCGCAGCCTTGACCTGGCTGTCGCCAGCGCCAAGATCCTCCGCACGCACCTTGATGCGCACGTTGCTCGAGGGCGCGAGGAAGTTCTGCAGCTCGTAGCGTCGCGGCGTCCATCCATGCGACTGGAAGATCGTGTCGATCACGACCCACGTGGTCCCGCCGTCGTTCGACGCCGAGATCGTGAGCGGATCCTCGCCCGGGAAGGCGCCGGTGTCGTTGCTCAGATAGGTGTCGATCGACAGCGCGACCGTCTGTCCACCCGACACGTCGAAGGCCGGGGAGAGCATCTCGGTCCAGCCGGCATCGATGTCGTTGCATGAGGTGGAGAGCGAGCCAGTGACCCACGCCTTGCCCGACGCGATCACGGGACCATTGCAGTTGTTCGCATTGATCGGCCCTGTGCGCAGGAAGCCGCCCTTGCTCGGACCGACGTTGCCGGAGCCGACGAAACCGGTCGTCAGCCCGTCGAAGTCGTCTTCCAGGGCGATCGCGTACGAGATCCGGCTGGTCGTGGCCAGCAGATCGCTCGGCGCCGTGGAAGGCGACCGCACGATCGTGCCGCCGGTGCTGCTGGCCTCGAAGTAGAACTGCAGCGCGCTGCCGCAGGTGGTTGCGGGGAAGGTCGCCCGGTAGGTGTCGCCGGACTGCTTCTGCAGGGCCAGGGGTGTGAATGCGCCGTTCGTGCCTTCGCGGAACCACATCTTCTCCGAGCCTGCCTGGATCTGGCTGGAGACGGGGCGGATCGTCAGGTCGTAGGTCTGGCCGCCGGCCGGATCGATCGCGTTGGGCACGGCGTTCGGGAACTCGTAGATCATCAGGGCGAGCGACGGTGCGGTGAGGCCGTGCGCATTGAACGCCTGGGTGATCAGGTTGTAGTTCGGCGTTCCGTCGCGAATGTCGTTGTTGCCGCCGTTGCTGACGGCGTCATCGATGGTCAGGAAGTCCGCGGCGATGTCCGCGGCGATGTCGGACTGTCCGGCGTGCATCGGCACCGAGTTGACGACCAGACGCGCCAGGCGCGCGCGATAGTCGTTCGGGTAGGTGGCGCGCAGCAGGTTGCGAATGTCCCACACCGTGCCGGAGAGAAGCTGGCCGCAGGAGTGGATCGCGCTGCCGCAGCTGGAGCAGCTGGAGGCGTTGTACTGGCAGCTGTTGGCCGCATTGCGAAGGCCGCTGGAGCAGTTGCCGGAGAAGAATCCGACACCGAGCTGGGGCTCGTCGAGCATGAGCACGCTCATGCAGTCGCCCATGCCCTCGCCGTAGGCGCCCTGGCCGCTGCCGCCGCGGTTCACCACGTGGTGCCCGTACTCATGATGCACCACCGAGCTGAAGCCGGTGTTGTTGCAGCCGCCGCCCGCGGCGAAGAAGTTGATGCTCGCGCCGTCGTAGTACGCGTTGCAGCTGTCCGCGATGTTCGTGTAGATCGGGAACGAGGTCTGGTTCGCGATGGTGGGATAGGTCGGGTGCGCCGCCAGCACCATGTCGCGCACCTTGTTCGACTCGAAGTAGCAGTTCACCTGCGCGGTCTGCGCGACCGCCGGGGTGTTGTTGAAGGTGAAGGTCGCGGAACCGCCGTTGGCGACGGTCTGCGAGGACACGGTGGCGACCGAGTTGCCGCCCGAGTCGATCACGCGGAAGAAGCGTCCCTGGATCGTGGGTGCAACGCTCACGTTGGCGGTGCCGGTGTAGGTGACGTTGAAGTTGCCGTTGACGTCGGCGTAGCTCGTGGTGCCACCGACCACCACGCCCACGTACGGAAGACCCTTCGTGACCTCGGTGTTGCACGCATCGGCCTTGGACCCATCGGTCACCTTGCCGTTCGCCGTGCCCGAGACCGCGCCATGCAGGATCTGGCTCTCCTGGTGCAGGATCTCGCCCGTGTCGGCGTCGACCACGTACTGCATCTTCTGGTGATTCGATGGATCCCACGGCCCGCCACCGGTGGCGACGAACTCGATCGCCAGGCGGGCCGGCTGCGGATCGGTGTCGACACCCGCCCACACCACGTAGCGCGGCGAGGTCATCTGCGGTGGCGCGCCGAACTGGTGCAGCGCTTCCCGCGCGTAGACCGCCGGATCCATCGTGGAGGGCGAGAGGTCGAGACTCTCCAGCGACGCGGGGAAATCGGCGCCCAGATCCTTCAGCGTGCCGCCACCAAGCACCATCGGGAAGGACGGCTCGTTGGCCGCAAGGCCCCAGACCCAGCCTCGGAACACGGGCACGCCGCGCACATGCTGCTGCCAATACACCGCGGTGAAGGAGGGATTGGTGCCATCCTCCTCGTGCATGAGCTCGATCTGATGCGCGCCGTCGTCGAACGGACCCACCGGCTGCAACTGCTCGAAGGGAACGCCCCAGAGCGAGCTCCAGTCCATCAGGAACGACTCCACGCTGTCGTGCGGCGTCGCACCGGTTGAGAAGCGCTGTCCGAACACGCGGCGCAGCTGGCCGCGCACCTCGATCAGCGATCCGCCCGGGAAGGTCTGGCTGAAGCGATCCCGAATGTCGATGCCGAGGCCGGGAGCGGCCATCGCGGTGGACAGCAGCGCCGAAGGCGGCACGGTGGCCAGCGCGGTGGCACCAAAGGCGAGAAGGCAGAGCGTGGCGGTTCGGGCAGCGTGACGCATGCGATCCTTTCCTGATCTTGCGGACCCTGCGTGGATCCGTCGGGCATCTCCGCTTCGTGGGCGGTGCCCAATCTTCCCCCGAATACGTCGCGGGACAATAACCATGAAGGATGTTTTTGAGACTTTGTGGGGCCCGGGAGCCCCCATCTCGCACATTCGGTCCGGAATGGGGCGGGGGAGCGTTATCTTGACTCGCTCGCGGGCGCGTGCGCCCCGGCCCCCGCGCCCATGTCCCAGCCCACCCACGAGCCCGAGATCGAGAACCGCAAGGCGCGGCACGACTTCCAGATCGGCGAGACCCTGGAGTGCGGCATGGTGCTTCGTGGCAGCGAGGTGAAGAGCATCCGCGCGGGGCAGGCCAGCCTGGCGGAGGGCTTCGTGATGGCGCGCATGGATCCGCCATCGCTGGAGTTGCATGGGGTGCACATCTCGGAGTACCCGCCGGCGGGCCGCGACCGGCAGCACCCGGCGGTTCGGACGCGCAGGTTGCTGGCGCACGCGACCGAGATCAAGAAGCTCGCGCTGGCGATGCAGGCCAAGGGCGCCTCGATCGTTCCACTGAAGATCTACTTCAAGAACGGCGTGGCAAAGCTGCTGGTGGGCGTGGCGCACGGGCGCAAGAAGGGCGACAAGCGCGAGGCGATCCGCGAGCGCGAGACGCGGCGCGACATCGAGCGCGAGATGAACCGGCGCCGCTAGGCGCTCACGGACTCGGCAGCGCGATCGACTTGCCGTGGTCGTCCGCGCGCTCGCCCTCGATGCAGCGCACGATCACCTCGGCCACCGCCTCGGGCTTCAGCGTCTTCTCGCGCGGCAGCACCTTCTCGCTGAAGTTCGCGCGCAGGATCGCGGTCTCGACCGCCCCCGGGTTCACGCAGTAGGAGCGGATGCCGCTGGAGCGGCCCTCGCGCGCCACGCTTCGGGTGAAGCTGTCGAGCGCCGCCTTGCTGGCGGCGTAGGCGAAGAATCCCGGAAAGGGGTCCATCACGCCCAGGGTGCTCACGTTCACCACGCAGCCGGACTTCTGCTTCTTGAAGTGCGGCCAGCAGCGCACGATCAGGAACGCCGGGCCGAAGGTGTTCACCAGGAAGCACTGCTCCAGGATGTCCTCCGAGGTCCGCTCGATGGGCACGTTCGGCGCCACGCCCGCCGAGTTGACCAGGTTGTCCACGCGGCCGAACCGCTCGATGGTCTGGTCGACCACCGACGCGGCAAGGTCGCTGTCGGCCACGTCGGCCGGCACGATCATCACGTCGCCGGGACCCACCACGCGCACCTCGTCGGCGGCTTCGGCAAGCTTCTGCTCCGTGCGCCCGACCAGCACCACGTGGTGCCCGCGCTCGGCGAGCATGCGGGCGGTGGCGCGGCCGATGCCGGATCCGGCACCGGTGACGATGGAGACGGGATGATTCATGCGTGCACTCCTTCGTGCGCCGGCCTCAGCCGACCAGGCGCATCACGTCGTTGTAGAAGGTGACCAGGAACAGGCCACCGATGAGCAGCAGGCCCGCCAGCGTGGCGGCGTTCTGGAACCGCACGCTGGGCGGGCGGCCGCGCAGCGCCTCGTAGACCAGGTAGACGAACAGGCCTCCGTCGACGATCGGAAGCGGCAGGAAGTTCAGCACCGCCAGATTCACGCTGATCATCGCCAGGAAGAACACCAGGTAGGTGAAGCCACGATCCGCCACCCGCGTGCCCACGTGGACGATGCCCACGGGTCCGCGCAGCTGGTCCACTGGCACGCTTCCGCGCGCGAGCCGGTCCAGCGTGAGCCAGGTGAGCGTGGCCAGCTTGATCGTCTCGTTCAGTCCGAGCTTGGCGGCCTCCAGGGGACGTCCCGGGGCGCCCAACGTGGTCATCATGGGATCGAAGAGATCCATCGGCATCGGGGCGGCCCAGGCGAGGCCCCGGATCTGCTCGCGGCCGGCGGAATCCATCGCCAGGCGCGCGGGAACCGCCGAAGGTGCGCCCATGGATCGCACCTCCAGCTCGATCGATTCGGCATCGGCCGCCTTCTGGATCGCGTGGGCAAGTTCGCGCCAGTTGTGCACGGGGGCGCCCTGGACCGACGGGATCGCGGCGAGTGGCCCCAGTTCGAGCGAGGCTGCCGGGGTTGGCGTCGAGAGCCCGTTCACGAGCGCGCGATCGATGGGCCGCGCCATCAGCATGCACTCCAGCGCGGGAGCGACGAGGACGTCGAGTCGGCCTTGCGCGTCGACCTGCGCGCGCACGGACGTCATCGTGCCCTCGCGCAGGATCGTCAGGTTCACCTGCGCGCTGGGCCTTCCCCGCACGGCGTCACGGAACTGCTCGATGCGTGGACCCTGAAGGTCGTCGATCGCCAGCACCACGTCGCCCGGCCGCAGCAGTCCCTGGTTTGGCGAGCCCTCGCGGATCCAGTCGATGCGCGTGAGGGGCGAGAGTCCCAGCAGCGAGAACTCCTGCACGCCGGGCGCGTCGGCCGGCTGGATGCGGGGCAGCATCGGCTCCGGCAGCAGTGTGGCGGTTCGCTCCACGCCCTCGGGATCGCGCCAGACCGTCTGCACGGGCTGGCCGCGCGACGCCGTGCATGCCGCGGCGAGCGCGTCGGCGCTGGCGCACGGGGTGTCCTGCGCCGACACCAGACGCCAACCACCGCCCACGCCTGCGGCGGAAAGGCCGGAACGCGCAAGCATGGACTGCGCCATCGGATTCTCGAGCGCCTCGGACGAGAGCGTGGGATCACGTGCGGGGGTGATCGAGAGGGAGCGGAGCCGTGCCACCGGATCGTCGGTCGGTTCCGCGGTGAACCGCAGCATCGCGTCCACGCCCGGGCGCGCGACCTCCAGCGTGACCGCCTGGCCGGGCTTGCTCATCGCGACCGCGATCTGCACGTCGGCGAAGGTGGACACGGGTGCGCCGTCGACGCGCTTGATGTGATCGCCCGGACGCAGGCCGTTCGGTCCATCCTGCAACGCACGGGCGGTCGCGGCGGGACCGTTGGGGCCCACCTGGCCGACCGTGGGGCTGTCGAATCGCACGCCCACCATGAACGCGGCCATGTAGAGCAGCAGGGCGAGGATCACGTTCATCACCACGCCGGCGCTCACCACCACCATGCGCTTCCAGACGGGACGCGAGGGATAGGCGTCGGGATCGCCGGCGCGATCGATCGCGACCAGATCCTCCTGGCCCTTCATGCGCACGAAGCCGCCCAGCGGCAGGACACGGAGGCTGTACTCGGTCTCGCCGACTCCGGCGGCCTGCAGTCGCTGCATCGTGACGGACTCCGGTGGACAGCCGAAGCGGCGCTCCATCTCGCGCGCGGTGCTGCCGGCGCGGAGACCGATGCCGCGACGCCACGCGACCACCGTGGGTCCCATGCCGATCGCGAAGTCCTCGACCCGGATGCCCGCCCAGCGTGCGGCCAGGAAATGCCCCAGTTCGTGCACCGCGATGAGCAGGCCGAATCCAAGCACGATCAGCAGGATGTTGGAGCCGTCGCCGAGGAGCTGCATGGTGGGACCTCCTGCAGGAGGAACACCAAGTCTAGGTCCGCGCGATCGTGTCCGTGCGGGTCGACGCGAAGAGGCGCGCCTCGCGGTCGGCGCGTTCGGCGTCGGCCAGCGCGTGGATCGGTCCGTCCGGCAGTTCCGCGAGCGCTTCCTGCACGACCTGCGCGATGCGACCGAATGGAATCTGGCCGGCGAGGAAGGCGTGCACGGCCACCTCGTTGGCGGCGTTCAGCGTGGCGCCGGCGCTGCCGCCACGACGGATCACCTCGTGCGCAAGGCGCACGGCCGGAAACCGCGCGTGGTCGACCGGTTCGAAGTCGAGCTGTCGCAGCGTGGTCCAGTCGAGCCGCCTGGTCACGCCCGCGTGCCGGTCAGGCCAGGTGAGCGCCATCTGGATGGGCAGCTTCATGTCGGGCGGCGAGAGTTGCGCGATCACGCTTCCGTCCCGGAACTCGGCGAAGCCGTGCACGATGCTCTGCGGGTGCACGATCGCCTCGATGCGCTCCGCGGGAAGCCCGAAGAGCCAGTGTGCCTCGATGAGTTCAAGCGCCTTGTTCATCAGCGTGGCGCTGTCGATGGTGATCTTGCGGCCCATCTGCCAGGTCGGGTGGCGCAGCGCCTCGGCGGGCGTGGCGGCCGCGGTGCGGTCGGCGGGCCAGGTGCGGAAGGGGCCGCCGCTGGCGGTGATCACCACGCGCTCCAGTTCCTGCACGCGGCCCGATCGGATGCACTGCGCGAGCGCGCTGTGCTCGGAGTCGATCGGGAAGAGCTGCACGCCCCTGGCGGCCACGCGCGACATGACGAGACCACCCGCCGCGACGAGCGTCTCCTTGTTGGCGAGCGCGATGTCGCATCCCAGTTCGATCGCGCGAAGCGCGCTGGCCAGGCCCGCGAAGCCGACCATCGCGGCGACCAGCAGGTCGCCCGGGCGCGCAAGGTCCTCGACCAGCCGAAGCGCTGCCTCGGGTCCGGTGCGGACATGCATGGATGATGGGAGCGAGCGCGCGGCGTCGGGATCGGCGATCGCGACTTCATGAACGCCAAGCGCACGCGCCTGCTCGGCCAGCAGCGCCGCGTTCGAGCCAGCGGCCAGTCCGATCACCTCGAAGGCCACGCCCTCGGAACGGAGATGCTGAAGCACCTCCACGGTGCTGACGCCGATGCTCCCGGTGCTGCCGAGCAGGATCAGGCGCCGCGTGGCCACGGTTCAGCCGTCCTTCTTCATCGCGTCACGGGCGGCGCCTGGCGTGAGCTGACGCTTGCCCAGTCCGAAGATCGATCGGAAGGTGAACTTCGGCTTGGAGGCATCGCCTGCGGATGGAGCCGGCGCGGCCGGCGATCCGCCGGACGAGCCACTCGAGCCGCCGGCGTTCGAGGCGGACGCGCCGCCCGAATCCGCGGACCCCGATCCGCCACCGTCGCCACCCTCGCCGCGATCGCGGCCGCGGCCGCCGCGACGACGCCGACGACGACCGCGGCGCTCGCCGCCTTCGTTGTCATGGCCTTCGCCACCAGCGCCTTCTGCGCCGCCTTCAGCCGATCCCTCGGCAGCTGGAGCGCCTTCGCCCGATCCGCCTTCCGCGTTCGGCACGCCTTCGGCACCCGGTGCACCTTCGCCGCGCTCGCGATTGCGTCCGCGTCCGCCGCGACGGCGTCGTCGACGGCGGCGGCCACCTTCACCGCCGTCGCCACCTTCGCCTGCGGGCGCGCCGTCGCCACCCTCGCTGGCGGGGGCGCCATCGTCCGAAGTCTCATCGCCAGCGGTGTCGGCCGATCCTTCGCCGCCTGCGGTCGGCGTCTCGCCCGGCTCGCGGTGACGATCACGTCCGCGACGTCGTCGGCGCCGGCGGCCGCGCCGCTCGGAACCCTCGCCACCATGCTCGCCCGAGCCGTCGCCAGCCTCGGATTCCGCTGCCGCTTCGTCCTCGGGCACCTCCTCGCCAGCCGCACGGCGCTCGGCGTCGCGCGCCTTGCGCTCGGCTTCCCTTGCGGCGCGCTCCTGCGCTTCCTTCTGTCGAAGCGCCACGAGCACGCTGGGCTCGTCGTCGGCCACCTCGGGCAGGTCGTCGAACGCCCCGGACAGCAGCATGGCGGTCGCGTCGGCGGGCTGCGCCTTCTTGCGTCGTCGACGGCGGCGGCGGGGCTCGGAGGCCTCGCCCGACTCGTAGGCCTGATCGACGGTCTCCTCGGGCGGTTCCTCGGGCAGCTCATCCAGACGCGGCAGCGCCGGGGTTGGCAGTCGCTCGATCTCCACGTCGGCGCCACGATCGTCGTACGCGTAGAGGTCCACGCGATCACCCGCGATCGCCTCGCTGATGCGCACGTCGATGCGCTTGCCGGTCTCGCGCTCGATGTCGAAGATCTGGTCGCGTCGGCTCGAGAGGAGCACGCTCGCCACGCGCACGCTGCACACCATCTCCACGCGATGCACGCGGTCGCTCCCGAACAGCGTCATCACGCGGCGCAGGGACTCGCCCGCGGTGCTGTCCGGAATGCGCACCTCACCGCCACCGGCGCAGTGCGGGCACTCCGCGAAGTGGGCCTTGCGCACGCTTGGGCGCATGCGCTGGCGCGTGAGCTCGACCAGGCCGAACTCGCTGATGCGCGCCACGGTGGTCTTGGCACGGTCCTTCCGCAGGTTCTGCTGGAAGCGCTCCTCGATCTCGCGTCGATGGCGCTGGCTGCGCATGTCGATGAGATCGCAGACCACCAGGCCGCCCATGTCGCGCAGGCGCAGCTGACGGCAGATCTCGTCGACCGCCTCCTTGTTGGTCTCGAAGGCGTTGGTCTCGCTGTCGCGCGCGCTGCGGCTCTTGCCGCTGTTCACGTCGATGGCCACGAGCGCCTCGGTCTGGTCGAACACCAGGGCGCCACCCGAGGGCAGCGGCACGGTGCGCTGGTAGATGTCGCTGATCTGCCGCTCCAGGTCGAAGGCGGTGAAGATCGGGGCGGGCTTGCCGTAGAACAGCACGCGCGGCGCGTCCTTCGGGAAGACCACGTCGAGGAACGCCGTGACGCGGTTCCACGCGCTCACGCTGTCCACCACGATGTCGCTCACGGTGTCGTCGACCATCTCGCGCACGGTGCGCAGCAGCACGTCGCTCTCGGTGTAGAGCTCGGCGGGCGCGCCCACGCTGTCGATGCGCTTCCTCATCGCCTCCCAGAGGCGCGTGAGATACGCGGCATCGCGCTGCAGTTCGGTGCGGCTGCGATCGAATCCCGCGGTGCGCAGGATGAAGCCGCAGCCATCCGGCAGCTCGAGCGAATCCAGGATGCGGCGCATCTCGCGGCGCTGCGTCTCGTCCTCGACCTTGCGGCTCACGCCGACCTTGTCCATGTCCGGCATCATCACGAGCAGGCGGCCCGGGATGCTGAGGTAGCTGGTGACGGTGGGGCCCTTGGTGCCGATGCCCTGCTTGATCACCTGCACGAGGACTTCCTGGCCCTTCTTCAGGCACTCCTGGATGGGCGGGCGCTCGCGGCGGGGGATCTTGTGACCCACGCGCTCGGCCTTGTCGCCGCCCGGGAAGTACTTCGGGTGCACGTCGCTGATGTGCAGGAAGCCGTTCTGGCCCTCGCCGAAGTCGATGAAGGCGGCCTGGATGGCGGCCTCGACGTTCGTGACGCGGCCCTTGTAGATGTTGCCCACGTTCGTCGCGGCGCCCGCGCGCTCGGCGAAGTAGCTCTCGAGCTTGCGGCCGCGGGCGAAGGCGATGCGGCACTCGTCGCCGATCGCGTCGTTCACGACCATCACGGTGTCGCGCGGTCGCTTGACCACCTTCACCGGCTTGCCGGCGGCGGCGCCCTCGGTGCCGGAAGCCTCGCCCTCGGCGGTCGAGGCGCTCTCCATCAGGAACTCGCTCACGCCCTCGTCGCTGTCGGCCTCGTCACGGATGGAGGGGCGCTCAAGGTCGGCGGGCGCATCGGCCTCGGTCGCAGGGTCGGTCTCGATCGGGCCGCGGTCGCGCGAGGGGGTCTCCTCGACCGGCGACCACGTCTGGCCGGGACTCAGTTCCTCGTGGGCGTGCTCGTCCCTTCCGAGGTCGGCGGGCTCGTGCGCCTGCGGCTCGGGCTCGCCGGACGCATGCTGCGCCTGCGCGCCAGTGGGGTGCGGGAGGGTTTCGTCGTTTGGATTCGTGTCAGCCACGGTTGCTTCCTGCCGCCATCTGGCGGCGCTCCGCGGCGGAACGTGCTTCAGTGACGCGACACGCCCGGGCCATGCAGGCACGGTGCGCCAGGCGCCCCGGGAATGCAGTGGTCAGGATGGCATCGTGTCATGAGAGAAGCCGTTTCCGCCGTGGCTCTCGCGCGCGCAGGGGCCGCACCTCGCCGGATCGTTCCGGGGGCGGCATCCGCAGTTTGCGCGCGGAGCCGAGTTTCGATTCCCGCGTGGCTCAGGCCGCAGCCCAGCCTCCGAAATTCGCGGGGTCCAGTTTCCGCAACTCGTCGCGCAGAGTCGTGTGGATCTGCCGCTCCGAGTCGAACGAGCCGACCCGTCGGGCCAACCGTTCGCAAAGTCCGATGTCCACGGAACGCACCACGCGTTTCACCACGGGGATCTGCGCCGGGACCATGGAGAGTGTACGCAAACCCATGCCCAGCAGCAACATGGTGAAAACCGGGTCTCCAGCGATCTCGCCGCACAGGCTGGCCTCGATTCCGGCGCTCCGGCCGGCCCGGATCACGTTCTTGACGAGGTGCAGGACTGCCGGGCTGGCGGCCGTGTACAGGCTGGCCACCTTCTCGTTGCCGCGGTCCACGGCCAGCGTGTACTGCACCAGGTCGTTGGTGCCGATCGAGAAGAAGTCCGCCTCGGCGGCGAAGGTGCGCGCCATCAGCGCGGCGCTCGGCACCTCGATCATGATGCCGACGCGAGGGCGGCGATCATGCGCGATGCCCTCCTCGTCGAGTTCCTCCATCACGTCGCGCAGGATCAGCCGCGCCTGCCGCAGCTCCATCAGCGTGCTGACGAGCGGGAACATGATCTTGATGGGACCGTGCGCGCTCGCGCGCAGGATCGCGCGCAGCTGCGTCTTGAACATCGGCTGGTTCTGCAGGCTGTAGCGGATGCTGCGAAGGCCCAGGAAGGGATTGCGCTCGGGCTCCTGCAGCATCGCCTGCGTCCACTTGTCCGCGCCAAGGTCGAGCGTGCGGATCGTGCACGGTCGACCGTCGAGCAGCTCGATGGTGCGGCGGTACGCCTGGTACTGCGCCTCCTCGTCGGGAGGCTCCTCGCTGGTCAGGAACAGGAACTCGGTGCGATACAGGCCCACGCCATCGCCACCGTTTCGGAGCACCGTCTCCACCTCGTCGGGGAACTCGATGTTGCCGAGCAGCTGGATGCGCGTGCCGTCGGCGGTCACCGCCTCGAGCGTGGCGTTCTCCGCAAGCGCGGAACGCAGCTTTTTCGAGGCTTCCGCACGCTTGAGGGCCTCGGTGCGCGCGGTCTCGTCGGGCCGCACGATCATCACGCCGGCGTCGCCGTCCACGATCACCTCGTCGCCGTCCTGCACGTCCACGGCGGCGCGCGTGCAGCCGACGACCGCAGGCAGGCCGAGCGCGCGGAACACGATCGAGACATGACCCGTCAGGCCACCGAGTTCGGTGACGAAGGCCAGCGCCTTCCCATGTCCGACCGCCGCGGCCTGGCTTGGCGTGAGCTCGTGACCGATGATCACGGCGGGCTCGGTGAGACGCGCAAGGCGGTCCTCCTCCTCGCCCATGAGCTTGCCGAGCACGCGGCGCTCCAGATCCACAAGATCGTCGACCTTCTGCTCGAACACGTCGCTCTTGAAGGCGCGGAACTGGGTGATGAGCCGCTCGAACTGGTCGGTCAGCGCGGCCTCGGCGTTCACCCGCTCCACCGTGATCGCCTGCACGATGGGATCGAGCAGCGTGCGATCCTGCAGCATGCCCTCGTGAAAGGAGAAGATCTTGGCGGTCTCGGCGCCGAGTTGCGTCTCGGTGGTGCGGCGGAGTTCGCCCAGATCCGCGATGGCCGCGGCCACGGCGGTTCGGAAGCGCGCGACTTCGGCGTCGACTTCCCGGGGCGTGATCGTTCTTCGGGGTACGTGGGTCTCGGCCGCGCCGAGCAGCAGCGCCTTGCCCACCACGATGCCGGGGCTGACGGCGATGCCCTTGATGATGTCCATCGACAGTCCTTCCAAGGCAAGACGCCCAAGGTGGACGGGTGCGGGCCACCTTGGGCCTGCCACCGGTCCGGCGGAGCGGAGCCAGAACCGCACTATAAAGGAAGGCCGGAAGGGGGGATAGGGGTTCGTCGAGCTTCTGGAGGGATCTTTGGAGGGTGTTCTTGCCCGAAATCGCGGGGTGATCTAGACTGTTTCCATTCATCCGGATAGATGGATGGAAGGCCGCGTCGGCCGACCTCCTGCCATCCCAGACCTGGAGCCTCACGTGCCAGCCACTGCCACCCCGACCGCGACCAAGACCAACCCGTTCCTCTCGAACCCCGCGCTGGACCTGACCGAGTTCCCGCGCTTCAAGGTGAAGGACCTGTCGCCCGAGACGGTGCGCTTTGGCCGCAAGGAGATCGAGCTGGCCGAGGTGGAGATGCCCGGCCTGATGGCGCTGCGCGCCGAGTACAAGGGCAAGTTCCCGCTGAAGGGCGCGCGCATCATCGGCAGCCTGCACATGACGATCCAGACCGCGGTGCTCATCGAGACGCTGGTCGATCTCGGCGCGGAGGTGCGCTGGTGCAGCTGCAACATCTTCAGCACGCAGGATCACGCGGCCGCGGCCGTGGCCGTGGGCCCCAACGGCACGCCGGAGAACCCCAAGGGCGTGCCCGTGTTCGCGTGGAAGGGCGAGTCGCTCGACGAGTACTGGTGGTGCACCTGGCAGGCGCTGCACTTCAGCGACGGCAAGGGCCCGAACATGATCCTCGATGACGGTGGCGACGCCACGCTGCTCGTGCACAAGGGTCTGGCCTTCGAGAAGCAGGGCAGCGTGCCGACCGCGACCAGCGAGGACAGCGAGGAGTACGCGGTCATCCTGAACCTGCTCTGCGCGCTGCAGCAGAAGCACCCGGGCTACTGGACGAAGACCGCGCCGAACATCCAGGGCGTGACCGAGGAGACCACCACCGGCGTGCACCGCCTGTACCAGATGCAGGAACTGGGCCAGCTGCTGTTCCCGGCGATCAACGTGAACGACGCCGTGACCAAGAGCAAGTTCGACAACCTCTACGGCTGCCGTCACTCGCTGGTGGACGGCATCATGCGCGCGACCGACGTGATGCTGGCCGGCAAGGTGGCCGTGGTGTTCGGCTACGGTGACGTGGGCAAGGGCAGCTGCCAGAGCCTGCGTGGCCAGGGCTGCCGCGTGAAGGTCACCGAGATCGACCCGATCTGCGCGCTGCAGGCGTGCATGGAGGGCTACGAGGTGGTCACCCTCGAGGACGTGATCGGCACCGCCGACATCTTCATCACCGCCACCGGCAACAAGGACATCATCCGCGCCGAGGACATGCTGAAGATGAAGCACAACGC
>Ga0164292_10000465_pt1 | contig 31608 bp, 44 predicted proteins | sample GEODES117metaG_FD_111486 | JGI IMG/M metagenome (GOLD analysis project Ga0164292, IMG submission 111486) | Eutrophic lake water microbial communities from Lake Mendota, Wisconsin, USA - GEODES117 metaG | ecosystem: Environmental > Aquatic > Freshwater > Lake | place: USA: Lake Mendota...
AGCAGAAAGCAGTTCAAACGCAATAACTACACGCTGACAGGCAACACATTTGCGTATGACAAAACAAAGCACGGCATGACTTCCTATGCTACCGAAAAGACAAAGCAGGTTGTCCTGAACACAAACTGGCTGAATGAAGTTGAGTTTGAATGGCTGCAAGATTTGATTGCTTCGCCTGTGGTTTTCTTGGGTGACATCCCGGTCAATATCACAGACACAAATTATGAGGTTTTTGATTACATTGACGGCCCGAATAACCTGCAAATAACCGTAGAATATACAGAACCTGAAAGGTTACAGAACGCATGAACAACGTAAGATTAGTATGCGGTGGGCATAGCGTGGATTTGCCCACCGATTTTGGAATACAGATAAATAAGTCCATTGCTGACATCCGTGAACCCGAAAGCAGATCATCGGATTGGACAAAGACGTTCACCCTGCCCGGTACAAAGACAAACAACAAGCTGTTCACCCACTTGTTTGATTTGAACCTATCTATCCGAAACACGACATCCACCAATTTCAGCCCAGATTTTAACCCTAACCTGAAAGCCGATGCGCTGCTTACCGTGGATGAAGTAACCCAAATAGAAGGTTTTATCCGTTTGTTGTCGATTAAGGTTAATGACCTGAACCAAATTGAGTATGAGTGTTCAATGCACGGGGAACTGGCTGACCTATTTGCAAAGATTTCCGATGCCAAATTAGAGGACTTGGACTTTACTGAATACAACCACATCATGAATGCCACAAACATTTTCAATTCGTGGGACACTTCGATTGTGAAAAATGGTTCAAGTGGATATGTAAATTTTAGCGGTGGCGCACCTATTGGCGAGGGGTATGTTTATGGCTGGGTTGACCCGGGCATCTATGCCGATTATAAGAAATTAGATTTGAACGATACCACTCCGTACATTTATGGGAAAACCGTAGTGGATAAAATATTCAGCGGAGCAGGGTACAGCTATTCAAGTGGTTCATTTTTCAACACAGCGCAGTTTAAAAGATTGGTAGTGCCATGTCCTTCACGAATGCCAATATTATCAGAAACACAGATACAGAATAGGCAGTTTGAAGCAAAAGCATCAGGAACTACAACATACACATCAGCGACATTTGGTTCTATTATGCCGTTTCCTATTGAAATATCAGACCCAAGTAATCAGTGGAATACATCGACATCAGAATTTACAAATGATTTCTTTAATCAAAACTATGATTTCAACTTGTATATCAATGGTTCGGCAAGTGGATTAACACCCAATGGTCAGGACACACTTAACTTTCAAATATGGATAAATGGAAGGGCGGTGCGTAACGGCCAAATATGGACAGTAAATAATGCAGCGGGTAACGCTACAATAAATAACACCCTTGTATTTTCAGGAATTAAGCTACAAAAAAACGATGAACTTTATGTGCGTATTTTAGTACCAAAACAAGGCGGTGGTGGTGTTCAGTTAACCGGGGCAAGTGTGACCATAAACAACACATCAAAGTTTTACAATACCATCGTAGAAAGTAGCTACGGCCTTGGCGATACAATGGACTTGGCTGGGTTCTTTACAGGTGTAGAAACTAAACAGCGTGAGTTTATGCGTTGGATTTTTACTATGTTTAACCTTTACATCGAAGCCACAGAAATTGACAAAACACTGGTTATTTTACCCCGTGAAGAATTTTTGATCAATACGGTCAGGGATTGGACAGAAAAAAGAGATTTGTCACAGCCACTTGAAATCACTCCGATGGGTGAACTCGAAGCGGGTAAATATTTATTTACCTACAAAGAGGGTGAAGATGACGGCAATAAAAACTACAAAGAGGATTTTGCACGGGTTTATGGTGACAGACAGATACTGGTTCAAAATGATTTCGTGAAAGAGGAAAAGAAAATCGAAGTGGGATTTGTACCTACATTGATTGTCAAGCCCACAAATGAATTGGATAAATACTTGCCCGAAATTCAGACAGCATCCGAAAGCACCAAATCAGGAAGTTTAAGAATACTGCAATACAAGGTGAAAACCTGTGCAGGTTATTACGCAACCGAAGGAAAACAAAGATTTAGCATTGCTCCACCCTTCACAATTGAAACAAAATACCCATACATGGGCCACTTGGATGACCCGTTGGCTTCCACAACCGACATCAATTTCGGTCTGCCCCGTTACATCGGTTTGCAGTCAGGTACACCCGTAACGAACAACAATCTTTATAATGCGTATTGGAGAAAGTACATCAATGAAATCACGGACAAAGACAGCAAGATTGTAAAGGGCAGTTTCTACCTTACTCCTGCTGACATGGAAAAGCTGTCATTCCGTGACCTGTATTTCTTCGATGGCAATTACTTCCGGTTAAACAAAATTGAGGACTATGACCCGATTAACCCATCGGTAAACATCTGCGAGTTTCTGTTCCTTAAAACCGGGCCTACATTCACAGCAACAACAGGAAGCGTGGGCGGTGGTGGTACGCAGTCAAGTGGTGGCGGTGGTGACACACAGGAAACCGAAAAAGACCCGATTGGTGGCGGCAACCTTCCCGGCAAAGTAATCCAAAACAAAGGGTTTTCGCTGGGTGACTTCAATGCGGTGGGTGATGGCATTGTTGCAGGGGATGCGGTGACCAACTACGGAAGGGCAAATGCTGCCTTTGCGACAAGCGGCACGTCATTCCTTCCCGATAGTGAACGCAGCGTGGTTATTGGTGAGGGTGTGCAGAATGTAGGGGCTGACGAAGTGTGGCTGCAAGGGCAGTTGATGACACCAAATAATTTTGGCACAAATCGTTTTGCTTTCCCTACTGGGAATTATACACTTGGATTGCATGATGATATAATTATTTCGCTTGGAACAGGAAACCACACATTGACATTACCTGACGCATCAACCGCATCCAACAAATTATATTGGATTGTAAAAAAAGGTGCGCAGGGAACGCTAACCATTGACGCATACGCAGACCAGTTGATTGACGGAGCAGCTAATTACACAATAAATAATCATTACGGAACGGCTTGTTTAGTATGTGATGGAACAGAATGGTACGCATTAACAAACAAATAAAATGGCAACAACAACAGTAGCAATAAATTTAGAAGCCAAAACCAAAGGCACGGATAGCGTTAAGTCGCTGAAAGCACAAATCAGGGAAGCAACCCAAGAAGCGGCAGCGATGTCGCAAAAGTTTGGGGAGTTTTCACCACAGGCACTTGAAGCAGCCAAAAGGGTTGCAGACCTGAAAGACCAAATGGATGACCTGAATGAGAAAATTCAGGCGTTGCACCCCGACAAATTCAACCGAATAAACACCATTGCCAAAGGTGTTGCAAATGGCTTCCAAGCTGCACAAGGTGCAATGGCTTTGTTTGGTGCTGAAAGCGAAGATGTGCAAAAAGCCCTTTTAAAAGTGCAGGGTGCAATGGCATTCGCACAGGGATTGGAAGGTTTGGATGCGGCAAAAAAACAATTCACAACCCTTGGTCAAGATGCAGTAAAGGCATTCAAAGAAATGACCACCGCATCAAAAGTTTTCATGGCTACCGGGCTTGGATTGCTTTTGACAGGACTTGCAACCGTTGCGGCATACTGGGATGAGATTGCCGTTTCGCTTGGATTTGCCAAGTCCGAAATGGAGAAGATGAATGACCAAATTAACATTGCTGGTCAGGCCACAAGAACACAAGCAAATGATTTAAACTTCTACAATAGCATAGTTCAGGACACCACCAAGTCGGAAGCAGAAAGGAAGTTTGCTCTTGAAAAGTTAAAGGAAGCAGGGATTGAAACCAATGACATAAACCTTGACAATGCGGACTCGATGAAAACATTGACTGACCGCACCAAAGAAAATATATTGGTAATTGCACAAAGGGCAAGGACAGAAGCAGCAGCCCAAATATTGCAGGAAAAAACCAAGCGTTTATTGGAGTTGCAAAACAGCGACCTTGACGAGCAGACTTCTTCATGGGATAACTTTTACGCTGGGGCAGTTGGTGCGTTAATGGGCATAGACAAAGGTGCGCAGGAGTTGGGCAAAAGGGGTTTGAAAAATCTGCAAACCGCACAGCAGGAAGTTACCCAAGCGCAGGGTCTTTACGACAAGCAATTAAAGGCAGGATTTCCAAATGAAGCGAAGGCGTTGGAAAATCAGGAAAAGGCAAAGACTGCAATCGAAAAAAGGAAAAAAGCCCAAGAAGATGCAGCCAGAGCAGCAGAAAAAGCGGCACAGGATGAAAAAGCAAGGCAAGATGAATTAAAAAAGCGTTCCGAGCAGCTGATATTAGATGCTGAATTGGTGGGTAAAACCGAAGTTGAACGTGACGAAATACTTGCCAAGCGTAAATTTACAGCCAGTGTCAAAGGATTTAAGGAAGGTTCTGTTGAATATATTGCAGCCGAAAAAATATTCAATGATGAAATTGCCAAAATAGCCAAAGATGCCAATGCGAAAAAAGCAGCAGAAGATAAGAAATCGGAAGAAGATTTGGCAGCATGGAAAAAACAAGCCAATGACAAAGAAATTACAGCGTTAAACGATTTCTACAAAAAACAAGAAGCGGCACTATATGACAAAAATCTCACAACCGAAGAACTGAACGCAGCCGCAGCAGATTTAGAAGTAAAAAGGTTAAAGGATGAAATCCGCATCCGCAAAGAAAATGGAGAGGAAGTTGCTGCCCTTGAATTGCAACTTGCCCAAAAGCGAAAGGAGATAGGCGATAAGCAAAAAGAGGATGAAAAGCGAAAAGAGGAAGCCATACAAAACATACGTGAAAGGTCTTTGCAAGGTGCTGCCGATGTTTTCAATGCAATGGCGGGGCTTATGAAAGAGGGCAGTGATGCACAAAAGGCATTCGCACTCGCAGCTATTGCAGCCGATACAGCAAAGGCAATTTCAGCTACAATAGTTGAAGCACGTAACACAGCAAAAACCTTAACTGCAATGCAGGTTCCACCGCCCGGCCCACAGATTGCAGGTGCTGCCGTGTACGCATCAGGATTGGCAATGGTATTAAGTAACGCAAAACGTGCAAGGGATATTTTGCGTGGCGGTAGTGCAAGTGGTGGCGGTGGCGGTAGCGTTGGTGCGGTAGGTGCTGCCCCCGGTGCAATGACCCCACTCACAGGCGGTGCGTTACCAGAAGAAGGGCAGTTTGGTGGCATGGGCAGGGTGTATGTTCTTGAAGGTGACATCACCAAAACGCAGACCCGTGTCCGCAGGTTAAGAAATACAAGTGTCGTTTAAACCTACTTTTATAATTATGGAATTACCAGTGTACAAAATTGTGGTCAATGACGATGACGAAACAGGCGTGGACTTTGTTTCTCTCGTTGACCGACCAGCCACACAAAAAGACTTCATGCTGTTCAATCAGCAATTCGTTGACCCAACAGCAAACGAAACCGAGGATGAATTTATCAGCCGTTGCATCCCGGTAATGATTGGCGAAGGCATGGAGCAAGACCAAGCCGCAGCCGTGTGTTATTCCAAATGGAGCAGCAAAGATAAATTTGCAGAAGGTATGCCACATTATACCAAAGATGGTAAATTGTATGAAGGGCCAACGCATAAAGATGCCGATGGTAGGTTAATGACTGGCGCAACACATACAGCAGATAGTGAATACCTATACCACAAAGACGAATTGCACAAATTTGAAAGCTATGATGACTACCCCGAAGCGGCCAAAGAAAATGCAAAGGTTGCACTCCGTTGGGCAGAAGAAAATGGATGGGGTGATTGTGGCACAGCAGTTGGCAAAATCAGGGCAAACCAGTTAGCCAATGGTGAAGCCATCACCCGTGACACGATTGCAAGGATGGCAGGGTTTGAAAGGCACAGACAGAACAGCGACAAGGAATTAGGGGATGGATGTGGCCGCCTGATGTGGTTGGCTTGGGGTGGTGATGAAGGTATTGAATGGGCAAGTCGCAAATTGCAACAAATAGACATGAGACAGGCATACTCTGTGCAGTCCGAAGAAAAGCGCATCGTGACAGGACCGGCAATGTTAGCCGATTTACCCATTTACCGCTACGATGACATCAGGGGTGAGTACTACGTGACATTCGATGCCGACACCATTTGGAAGATAGCAAAGAAGTTTGTGCGTAACGATGCCTATAAAGCAGTCAATACCGACCATGCCAACCCGGTTAAAGAGGGTGTTCACATGATTGAGTCATACTTCATTGACCGCAAACGTGGTGTGATGCCACCTACCGGGTATGAAGATGCAAAGGATGGCTCGTGGTTCTTGACCTATTTAATAGACAATGAGGAAATTTGGGCAAAAGTTAAGGATGGCGAATGGAAAGGATTTTCAGTTGAGGGATTGTTTGACATGGAAGAACAGGATGAAGTCCTTGAAATGATGCGTGAAATAACCGCCATGCTGAAAAATTTTGCATAGGTTAAAATCAATCTACCTTTTAAGATATATGGAATTTAAATCAGAATTAGCCGAAATGAAGTTATCTCTTGCCGCATTCATGGCAGAGGTAAAGCAGCGTTTCAGCGAAGCTCCTGCCGAGATTGCGTTTGGTGAGTTGACTTTGGTTGACGGAACTATCGTAGTTTTTGAAGGTGAGGAACTTGCAGCCGGAATGCTCCTGAATGTTAAAGGCGAAGAGGGCATCGTTCCTGCTCCTGATGGAGTGCATGAAACTACCACTGGTCTTTTGGTTAGAACCAAAGATGGTGTGGTTGAAATGATTGAAACCAAAGAAGCCGAAGCAGAAGTTGAGGTTGAGGTTGAAAATCAGTTTGCATCATTGGAGCAGTTCGATGCTTTGAGAGCCGCTAACGAAGAACTGGCAGCGAAAATCGCTACCCTTGAAACTGCACTTGTAAACATACTGGGTAAAGTTGAAGAAACTTTCAGCGTGTTTGAAAAGTTCGCAGCCAAAACCCCTGAGCCGACTAAAAAGCCATTCGGTTCAGTTAAACCCGAAAAAGAGGAAAATTTCTTTGGCTTTGTTTCCGCAATCAAATCAATCAAAAAATAAAATAAAATCATGGCATTTGACGTAACAGGTCTCACCAATTACACCAAAGAAGAGAGCTTAAACCTTCTGACCAAAGCGATGTTCACCGCCAAAACTGCACGTCTGTTGCAGGGTGCTGGACAGGTTCTCCCCGGTATCAAATCCGCTGAAATACTGCCCCTGCTGTTTTCAGACGTTTACTTCCAATCTGACAGCTGCTCTTATCAGACCAGTGGCAACACTACCCTGTCCAAGCGCACCCTGACCGTTGGAAAAGTTAAGGTTCAGGAAACTTTGTGCCCCAAAGACCTTGAAACCAAATACACACAGAAAGCTCTTGCCGCTGGTGAAGCTATCGACATGGGTGTATTCACCGAACAAATCGGAGCTGAAAAAGCCGCTAAAATGGCCGAAGCTATCGAAACTTCAATTTGGCAGGGTGATACCACAGGTGGTGTTGGAAACAACGGCTTTTGGGATGGCTTCCTGACTATCCTCGGAGACCTCGGTTTCGGTGGTGCGGGTGACCCTATCAAAGGTAACGTTGCTAACGCTTACGCTTCTATCACTGCTTCTAACATCGATGACATCATCACTACCATTTACAGCGTTATCCCTGCTGAAGTGCTTGGAAAACCTGACCTGATGATTGCTATGGGTACAGATACTTTCCGTCTTTACAGACAGTGGTTGGTAACTTCTAATCTGTTCCACTACCCTGCAAACGAAATCGCAGAGATGGAAATCGTTGACCCTATCAGTGGCATTAAGATTTACGGTCTGCACGGTATGAACGGCACAAACAAAATCGTTGCTGGTCTGTGGAGCAATTTCTTCTTGGGTACTGACATGATGAACGAAGAAGAAGAGTTTGAATTTATCTTCAATCCTTTCGAGCGCAGAGTACAATTTCACACCGCTTTCAAATACGGATGTCAGGTTGCTTACCCTGAGCAAGTTGTTCTTTTCACACTCTAATTTTAACCGAATAGAGAAAGTTTAACCCGGGGGGTGGGGAAAAACCCTACCCCCCTTTTTAATAAATAAAAAAATATGGCTTGTGTATTAACAACTGGATTTACCTTGGACTGCAAAACCGCAGCCGCAGGTATCAAAAATATTTGGCTCGTGGAATTCGATGCTAAATCTACATTAACCAAATCATCAGGCGAAGTTTCTGCCCACACTTTGAGTGGTGGCAAAAGCTACTTCAAATATGAGCTTGAAAAGGAAACTGGCTCCATGACTTGGAGAACCATTCCTTCTACCGAAAACGGAACTGTGTTTTACGAAGCTGACTTGGTTGCACGTTTGCACAAAGTGACTACCGCACAGCGCAACGAGATTAAACTTCTCGCGCAGAACAGAATGTTAGCCATTGCCCTTGATGCAAGTGGTGACTACTGGCTGCTGGGTGCTGACTACGGTGTTCAGTTGCAGCAAAGTGAAACCAACTTCGGACAAGCGTTCGGTGACTTCAAAGGTCATGTATTAAATTTTCTCCACAAAGAGACAGATTTACCTTTGAAAGTTCAGGCCGCTGTTGTAACTTCGCTGGGTCTTTGATTTTTTCATAGTGTTTTCATGCAGAAAGGGTCGCCATTTGGCGGCCTTTTTTGTTTAACATAGAAACTACCTACTTATATAGATAGGATGCTGTACATAACCAAAGCAGGAACACCCGAATTGATCATCACAGGCAGAGAAAAGGTGACCGTTTCTCCCGTGTACTATCTGCTCGTGTTTGAGTCCGAAATGTCGCAGGAACAAAAGGCATTTATTGTGACCGATACCAGCACAGCACCCAACAGATACCAACTTTTTTCATTTGTAGAGGGCAGCAGCACCGCAAAAACATTGGCCGTTGGTACACATTATTGGGCTTTGTACGCACAAACTTCCCCAAGCAATACCAATCCATTACTTGCATCACAGGAAATTGATAGGGGATTGGCCTATGTAACGGCATCACATACCGCATTTAACGACCACGAAGTAAACACCACTATTAAACAACACCACATCGGATGAGTTTTGACCTATTACGCATAAATTTCACGGAGTCAAAGTTGCCAAAGTTCAAGGAAAACAAGAATAAAGGCATCGTGACCTATGGGGAAAAGAACGATTTTCCTGATACGTTACTTGAATTTTACAACAGAAGCCCAAAACACGGGGCGATTGTAAGGCAAAAAGCCCGTTTTGTGGCAGGAGAAGAAACCTTGGTGGATGGCAACCCCAGCGCAGTTAAGGTAATTGATTACGTGAACCCTTATGAGGGTATTCAGGAGTTCAAAAATAAACTGGCTCTGGACTACGAATTGTTCAACGGCTTTGCTTATGAGGTACACTACAACAAAGTAGGACAGGTTTCGGCACTTTACCATGTAGATTTCAGCAACGTGCGCACACTTGACCATGATGTGTATATGTATGCAGAAGATTGGAAAAAAGCCAAGCAAGAGGACATCAATCATTATGCACCTTTTAACCCGAAAAAGGCCCAACCAATGGAAGTGCAGTTGTACTACTTCCGAGAATACGCACCTGCCTTGGGTGTTTACCCGCTGCCACCTTATCAGCATTGTTTGCAGTATATTGAAATTGATGTTGAGATAGCCAACTTTCACAACAACAACATTCGCAACGGCTTTGCAAACGGCACACTGGTTCAGTTGTTTAAAGGTCAACCGACCGAGGAGATTGCCTACAATTTTGAAAGGAAATTCAAACAAAAAACAACCGGCACAGACAACGCAGGTGGTGTGCTTATTCAGTTCAATGAGATGAACGAAAAGTCGGCAGAGATTGCACACCTGCAACCTTCCGACATGGACAAGCAATTCCTGCAACTGAATGAAACGGTGCAGGATGAAATATTCATCGGCCACAACTTCCCGAAAATTCTGCTCGGTTATGCAACAGAAGGCGCACTTGGTCAGCGTAATGAAATGATTGAGGCATACGAGTTGTTCCATAAGTCATACGTTAACAAGCGTCAAGTAAAAGTTGACACTTGCCTACAACATACACTTGAAAGCGTTTATCCCGGCATCGAGTTAACCACCAAAGACAGCGATTTTCTCGGAGTTGATTACGTTGCATTGTATCAATTTGGCATTGTAAGCCGTGAGGAAGCACGTGAAGCACTCGGATTGCAAAACACAACCATTCAGGCGCAAAAGTTTGACGGTCACACTTGCGAATTTCACAAATGGTCGGATAAGGATTTAGAAACTTTTGCCAAATTTGGGGCTGATGAAAGCGAATTTGAAGAAGTGAAATTGACCTTTGAACTTACCACCAAAGAAAAAAGAGTACTGGCAGTTGTTAATTCCGATGAAAAAGCCACATTGAAAGACATATCCACCGCCACAAAAATAGGCGAAGAAGAAGTAATAAAGATTTTGAAAACTTTGCAGGACAGCGGTAAAATTAACTGGACAAACAATGCTATCAAAATTACCGACATCGGCCGGGGTGAGATTGCTGATACCGAACTGCCCAAACTTGAACTGCGATACAAGTACGATTTAGATCCTGATGCGTTGCCATTGCAACCCGGTGGAAAAAGTCGTGAGTTTTGTGTCCGCATGATGCAAATGGGTAAACTTTACACTCGTGATGAAATTGAGGAAATGTCGCAAATCATGGATTATTCCGTATGGTTAAGACGTGGTGGTTGGTACACCGTGCCAAATACTGACCCACCTTTGCACATACCGCATTGCAGACACGAATGGAAACAAAGAATTGTAAGGAGAAAATCAAATGGCTAATTTCGCATATTTCGTAAGTGAGCAGGATGTAAAAAAGAACACCCCTATCGATGAGAATGTCGATAGTAAGTTGCTTCAAACTGCCATGCGTACCGCACAGGATGTTTATATCCGTGATATTTTGGGCAGCACCCTTTATGACAAGATTTGTGATGACATCAACGGTGCTGGGCTTGGTGGTAACTACCTGACATTGGTCAACAAATACGTTGCACCTTGCCTGTACCATTACGTGATTTTGGACTCAATGCTGCCATTGACCTACAAAATGATGAATAAGTCAGCGGCAAGTCGTGGCGCAGAAAATGCAAATGCGGTGGATGTTGACCAGCTTCGCATGATTGAGCAGCGTTACCAAAACAAGGCGGAATACTACGCTGAAAGATTGCGTTTGTACCTTGCTGAAAACGACACATTGTTCCCAGAATATCAAAACCCTGCGAGTGGGCTTGACGTGATTAACCCACAGAACCAATACTTATTTGGTGGGTTTTATCTGGGTGAAGATGATGATTACAAATTCCTGCGTGGATTTTTCTCATGAATAAAGTAAGACAGAAAAACGAAAACAAACTGAAACTCTATCTCAATGGTAACAATCAACCAACTACTGGAAGCTCTGGAAACTGCGGGAAACAACCACAAGCAGATAAAGGCAACCATCGTAAATATTGAGCCAAACATCAATACAAGCGGTGAGCAGCTTTATCCGTTGATGCGGATTTTTCCTGATGGTTCACAGGTGACCGTTGACAAAGTGATTTATCGCTTTGCGGTTGCCATTGCTGACAGGCACAGAGAAGATTTTACCGATGCAGTAGAACGCATTAGCGATATGCACACGGTCATGTTGGACATTTACTCCATGCTGCGGTACGTGTACCGAAACAACATCGCAGGAACATGGGTAATAAACGACAGCATTACCCCTTTTTATGACGCACAAACGGACATCGTTAGCGGAGTTGCAGCCGTTATCGAATACCATTGTCCAAATTTGAGAGATTACTGCGACACCCCCAATAACAATTTAACATTCCCAACAATAGAATAAAATGAGTACAGCAACAGAATTTATGAGTGGTTTCACGGGCTGCAAAGTCCTTTCAGGAACAAGCGCAAACACCGGCCGTTGGCAGGGTTTTGTGGTTAACGCAGATGCGGTTGTTTCCGCTGCCCTTGACAAAAATGCGGCAAGTGTAATGACAACCCTTGGACTGACAGGCATCACCCTGAAACAAGGCACTTTCATTTCAATCCCCGAAGGTGACTATTTCAGCAGCATCACATTGACAAGCGGCAGCATCGTAGCGTATAACGTATGATAAGAATAGGTGTTCGGTCATTTGTAGCAGGTGGTGAATATACACCTTCGGATGCGGATGCTTTGGCCTTTGTGAATGCAGCAGCCATTACAGATGAAACACAAAAATTAGCTATCAATAATTTGGTAACTGACTTGAAAGGTTATTCCATTTGGACAAAAATGAAAGCCATATATCCTTTTGTTGGTGGAACTTCATCAACTCACAAATGGAATTTAAAAGACCCTCGTGATTTAGATGCTGCGTTTAGATTGGTGTTTAATGGTGGATGGACTCACAACTCAAACGGCGCAAAACCAAACGGTACAAATGCTTTTGCAAATAGTTTTTTAAAATTACAAACTAATTTTTCAGCTAATTCATTTTCATTTAATTATTATTCAAGAACACAGATTTTAAATAATTCAGGTGAAATTGGCGTATCAGGTTCAGGGTTGCAATTTTCACTTCATTATTATTATAATGGTAATTCTGAAAAATCAATTGTAGGAGGTAGTTATCCAGCAAATTCAGCTCGTATAAACAATAGCAATACATTAGGTTTTCAAATAGGAACAAGAACAGCAAGCAATGTATTAAAATTACATTTTAACGGTAATTTATTAGTAACAAATACAAATAATTATGTATCAGGATTTAATAATTTTAATATTTATTTAGGTGCAATAAATTCATCTGGAACATCAGCTGTTGAGTATTCAAACAAAGAATGTGCATTTGCTGCGTTAGGTAATGGCCTAACCGACACCGAAGCCGCTAATTTTTACACCGCAGTACAAGCATACCAAACAACCCTTTCTCGCAATGTATAAACTATCCGAAATAGCACCCGAAGATTATGCCCTTTATGTTGGGCTGTTGACTGAAACTGACAAAGATTTACTCATTGGTCAATGGTACATGGATGACAGCTACTTCAACCCCATTCAGGACAATGACGATAGGTGGGTAATCTCCGTTGAAGAAATCAGTCAGTGCATTAACCCTGATTTTATGTGGGTGCAAAACCTGCCGCTTATTCCGTATGTTCCCAAACCAGCACCGCCGTTTCCCTGATGAAAAACGAAACTGAAACAATCGTAGGTAGTTGGCTGTTGTGGTTGGCCGGGGCTGCTGCAAAGTTGCTTCCGATTATTCAATTCCTATCATTCACCGCTGCCCTTGTTTTATCCTGCATTGGCATTTACAAGTTCTTTAAATATGGCAAAAAGTAAGGAGATAGTAAAGTGGCAACCGAAAAGCAAACGGAAACTGGGCAGACACACGAAGTCAGCGAACAAACACAAGTCAGCAAAACCATACCGAGGACAAGGAAGATGAAACTTAAAAACTATTTCCAACCCACTCCCAAGCGTTTTAGGGTTTTGGGTGACAGCATTGCAGCTGCATCTTTGTTCGTTGCCGGGCTTAACCTTGACCATCCAAAATTGATGCTGATTTCAGGTGTATGCGGTGCGGTGGGTAAATTCGTGACTAACTTCTTTGCGGAGGATGAAAAGAAGTGATTGGCTTTTTGTGCTTTGTGGTGTACTTGGTATTGTGCTTGTCTTTGGGCATTGCCCGACACAACAAAAACCACAGGCAGACACAGGACTGGTAGATAGTTTAAATGCCGAAATTGACAGCATCAAAAACGAATATGCTGCGCTGCTGATTAACCGCCCCGAAAAGATAAAAACACTCCGTCAAATTAGGACAAAATATGTCCATGACACCCTGACCATTACCGAACTGCAAAAAGACACGGTCAAACTCATTTCCATTATTGATGAAAATAAGCTATGCTGGGAGATTATTTCCGATGATAGCGTGGTGATTTACAGCCAAGAGCAGGTCATTAAATTACAGGATAGTGCGATTACGCATTTAGAAGCCATTACAGCCACTCAAAAAGAACAAATGGAACAATGTATCGCTGACAACACAAAACTGCGTAGGAAACGAAATGCGTGGCGAAATATCGCAATCTTATCATCATTATTATTCATAGCCAAATGAAAGCACTGCAAGAACTACTGAACCAAAACGGGGCAAACCTGAAAACGGATGGGGTTATGGGCCCGAAATCAACCGAAGCACTCGCCAACTACATAGCCAATGAGCTGAAAAAACGCAAATGGTTGCCGCAATATCATGGTATTGTGTGGCTACGCACAGATGATAAGCTGACAAATAACTTTGAAGATTACTGCGTAGTCTACAAATACGGGCAAATTGTCTATGTTTGCCCTGCTTCCACCACCGCTGGTGACTTTTATGTGTACAATCCCCTCACCGTTGGTGGGATAAATGGCACGGCTGTGGCCGCTGAACAGCAGGTTGTCGGTTCACACCGCTTTGTAACGGGTGCAAAATGGTCTAATTTGTGGCTTGGTGCGCCTTATTTTCAGCAGATTTTGCCCATTACTATCTACCGGGATGGCACAAAAGACAGGCAAATTGACCAAAAGGTGACGCAGTTCGGGTTGTTTGGCATCAACTTTCATCGTGCTGGGCTTGGGGATTGGGTAAATAAGTGGTCAGCAGGGTGTCAAGTGGTACCTGATAAGCATTGGTTCGAAATTGTGAAGCGATTTAATCAGGGGCAGACCATTGATTTCACACTATTTTGCACATTCGGATAAGCAAAATTTGCTAAAATTGCTCATTGCATTGAGCAAAATTACTCAATGCTTTGCGTAAAAACTATCGGTGGACATCCACCAAGTTAATCAAATGCTCTATTGAAAACTTGACAATGTAAGTCAACTCACCGCATACAATAATTGTCAGCGGCTTTTTTGCTGTGCTACGATTGTCAGGCATCATGCAGTCAATTTTGTACAAACAGACAGGAAATGTCGGCTCTTGGTACAAATCAACTTCGGAAGGCGCAATCCCCATTTCATACAGGGCATCTTCCATTTCATCTCCTGCGATTACTTCAAGGCATAATGGTGTTTTAAACATACATTTTTTGGCAAAAGGAAAATTCAGGAATGACTTTGGTATCTGAAAATGATGTACTGAGTGTTAGCCACATGGCTCCCAGGGGTTTGGGTGGTCTCCCCCTTTCAATGTGGAACCCTGCAAAACCATCCTCGTATTCTTCTTTGTAGCTCGATGTCCTGATTTGGTGAACATCCCGGATTTTGATTTTCTTTTGGTGGCTGTCGTAAACTTCCACCGGGTTAATGTGGTGGTACAATTCGTGAACGTGGCCCTGCCAAATGCAATCGTAACCTTCCATGAAGCTCATCATGCGCTGGTCTTGAATTACACCTTTGGTAACAATACCACCACCACCAAAGCCGTGATAGTATCGGAGTGTCCACTTCCTGCGATGGCTGTCTTGGCTTAATTGGAATTTAAAATCAACCACCCCACCATAACCGCCAGCGTGAATTTCGGCTCCGTGCGTTGTGTTGAACAAGTCCACAAATCTTTGTATCGGGTCGGTTTCAAGTGCCTTCAAAATAGCTGTTTCGTGGTTTCCATAACCAACAACGAGAATGTGGTCTTTGTATGGAGCAAACCAATTAACCGCATCCTGGATAACAGCATCAATGTAGTTGGCCTTATTATGCTCCGGCAGGATGTCTTTCTTGCTACGTCTTGGGTCGTACTTTCCCTGCATCATGCAAAAGGTGTCACCGTTCAGGATGATTTTTGCATCACGTTTTACCGCTTCATCGAGGTGGTTTTTTAGCAGCACCCGGTCGCACTTGGGGTTATCCCAGTGTAAGTCCGACATTAAAAGCAGATTGATTTGTTTCTCGCAATACACAGCGTGTATATTGCGAGAGATGCGTTTTGTTTCTTTTATCATCTATCTATAAAAGTAGTTAGCCCCTGCGATTGCTAACATCCACCAAAAAGTCGATGAATGCTAACAAGGCAGGGGCAATATACAAAACTAAACCAAATACCATCTAATTTGTCAGGGCTGTGCCGTTTAATTCATCCTGCCACACCCTGATTTTGAACCACTCATCTACGCTGGGGATGTCATCAGGCATTTGGGTGTAATCGTATGGCTGTGCTTCTGTTACTTCATCCTCGCATGGTGGCTGCCATTGTTCTATTGACTTGGGGGTTTCACGTCTATTCAGCATGACCAATCTCCTTCAATGCAATCGTGTCACTTCCTGCCACATACACAGCAGGTTGAATGATATCCCCATCATCGGTAACAGGCAACACCCCTTTTTCTTCCGACTTGTATGCCCATTTAGCAAGGTCTTCAATGGTGTTCATCTTCATTTTAGCAGCTGACCATTCATCAAGGTGGTCAAACTTCCAGCGACCTGCACCGGAACGGCATTGGATTTCAAAGCCCATGTGCTGAAATGTCTTGCCGTACATCTGTGCTTCGTTAATGGCCTGTGATTGTATCTGCTCTTTGGCGGCTTTGATTTGCTTTTCCAACCGGGTGAGGTGGCAGAACGCATCCAAAGCGGATGCGTTGCCTTCCTCTACATCAAATAATAAATTCACGATGTCCATCATGGCTTCAATATTATTACTTCCTTGAAGTTACCGAGATTAACCCACTCCACCAGCTTGGTCAGTTTGTCTTGGGCCCAGTCCGGGATATACTTGTCGTTGCATTCGATGAATACCTTGGGGTAATCGTACAGGCATCGGCCCAAACCAAACTGCACCGCAGCCCGTTTCATTGCATCCGAAATACCGCCCTTTTCAGGTTCGATGTTGGTCTTGGATGCACCATCTTCACGGTAGATTTTTTTTACAAAACCTTCTTCGTCATTATAATGTATCGTCAAACGGCAGATGAAGCCATTGCCGATTTCCCTAAATTCGGATGTCCAATTTGTAGGGCCGAAGGCAGCGTCAAAGCGTTGCATTACGCATCTGTTGTTAATGTACGGCACGACAATCATTTTGCCTGTGCTGGTAACTGATTGCACCCTCCATTCGATTTCGTTTGGCTGGATTGGTGCGGTTAGTGTTTCATTCATATCCTTGGAATATTAAAGTGTTTGTCTTGATTTTGCCTTGTTATTTTAAATTGTCCGTGTGGATTGTGCCTAAAATCCTGATTAAGGTTGGCAGAATTTCAGCAGGGATGCTGACGCATTTGCGGCCATCTTGACCGGGTGCGAATTCCTGAATGAAATAAATGGTGTTGCTGTCATCTTCCCAGTCAATGTTGTAGGTGACATCATCGTGTTCAAATTTGGCAGAATAACTGCCTGTGTGTGTGACTTTTATTTGTGTTTCCATGATGCAAATATAGTATAAGTTTTTATATTTTCAAACTTTCTGCAATTTTTTTTATCAGGTCATCCGAAATCGGTTCAGCGTTAAATCCTTTCTTCCGATATTTTTTGAGTGTCTTTTCAAGTTCGTCATCAGGCACCGGCTCAAACGACATCATCTGGTCTTTCCAATAAACAACAGTTTTATATCCCCTTGTTTCAGTTGACATTCACAATATCAAAGGCGGTGTCAATAACCTGCTGCTCTTTTTTGCTTTTGTACTTGCTACTGCTGTTCAATGCCTTTATCACGGTGGCATAACTTGCCACACCTTTACAGGCATCAACCACCTGCATTTTCATCCCTTTACGGGCGTGTTCAATAAAGTGTTTGCGTTTATCTTCGTGTGTCATTTCGTTGCGATTTTAAGTAGAATTAGGTAGCCGATAAGGTCATTCAAAGTGTCCTCATCAGGTGCTTCCATCCCGGTTGTTTTGATGCGGCTTAACTTGTCATCAATGCGGACAAGCAACTGCTCTGTTGTGGATGCCTTTGAGAAAACTCGCACCGGATCCAGTGCGGAGTTTCCATACTTGGCATTCTTTTCCACCAACATTGAGCATATTTGGTCGCAGGTTTCAATGATTTTGTTTTGCATTAGAACGGTAAATCGTTGCTGTTTTGGTTGTACATTGAGTTCGCATACTCCTCTTTTACTGCATCAGGAATACCGCTTTTGCTAGGTGTTACATTTTTGTAACTTACATTTTTAGCACCCCCAACATAGGTTGCAGGTTTCTTCGCTTCCCGTTCTTCTTTGGTTTGCGACAGGGCAATGTAGTGAGTCTCACCGAATTTTCCTTCGGTCTTTCTTTCAGCACATACGAGCTTGATGTACTTCTTTCCGTTCTTTCCGGTAGTGATTGCCTCACTGGGCAAGTCACTTAAACATATATCGAGTATTAACATGGTGCAAATATAGTAAATTAAACTTAAAAAAACTATTCTTCAATGTTACGAATTTCTAAATGTTCGAATTTCTGCACCGCAATAGCCCTGTCTAATTCATACTTCAACAGATTGTTGGATTGCTTTAATAGATTAGATTGTGCTTTTGCTTCTTCTACTGAAATAGCTTTTGATTTCAACATCATCATCATGTTGAATGCGTGTTTGAGCAATTCTTTTGAATTTACTTTTTTTGTAGTTTCCATTTTATTTTATGTATTGATTGATTTCTTGTATTATGTGGTCAATGCTCTTGCAATATTCGGTTTCGTTTTCATTGTAAACCTTATTTGCAATGTATAGTTTTTGTAATTGTGGAAGCAACCAATCATATTGATTTTTTGTAATCATGTTTTTTGCTTCGGTATAATTTTTATCAATTTCATCCTGATTGCAAAGCCAGTCCAAATAATCTACTTGTGTAGTTATTGCATATTCTTTACCGCATAAATCAGAATAAATATAATTTACTTGCTGAATGTTTTTTCTCAAAGATTGATTTCTTATGCGAAAATCTTGCAATGTATCTTTGAGGTTTGAACTTCTTACAATTTCGTAGTAATCAAAAATTTGACTGTCATCAATAACTTTTTGTATCAAAATTTTCTTAAAATCATATTCATCATAAGCACCCATGCAGGAGTGGTAAGTGATTAGGACAAATTTTGTCCCAACAAAAAACAAAAATCTTTCGGGGTTTATTTCACAAAACTTATCCCAACCTTTTGCTTTTGTTTCTTTGCCACATGGACAAATTATTGAATGCTGGTCAAAATAAAATTCTTTCATATCTGTTCTGCAAATGTTTGATAAGCATTTTTCACCGCTTCCACCTTCCGGGCAAATGATTTGTCAAAAGTCATCAGGTTGTCCACCGTTTCAATGCTGTGTATCATTGTGGAGTGGTCACGGCCACCGCATAATTGACCGATTTTCTTCAACGATAACGAAGTTTTATGCCGCAAAATCCAAATGAAAATCTGCCGCAATTCCAACACCTCACGTTTACGGGCTTTGATTTTGATAAATTCGGGCTGATAGTACGGAAATACCGACCTGATTGCAAGGTGTGTGGCCTTTATATGCTCATCATCCTTGTCAATGTCCTGTACTTTTAGCACGGTTTCCAATTCCCTGATGCGGATTTGCTGGTGTCTGATTACTTCTTTCATTCTGTCGATTTCACTTTGGCGAAATGTTGTCCTGCTGTTGTGCTGTGGTGCTTTTAATTGTGTTCTCATGCTGCAAATATAGTTTAATTATTTATATTTAGAAAATATATTCAACTGTTTTACCCATGAAATTGCATTGCAGCGTTCCTGTCATTCCATTTCTACACTTGCTGATAATGAGTTCAGCATCTTCAAGTTCAGGTGGATTGCCGCCATTCTTTTGGGCTTCGTAGTAATCAGGGCGGTAAGGGAATAACACCGTGTCGGCATCCTGTTCAATGGCACCGGACTCTCGTAGGTTTGCCAATTTTGGGCGGCTGTTTCCTTCCTCTGTTCCCCTATTAAGTTGGGATAATGGCATTACGGTGCATCCGCATTCTTTGGCAATGAGTTTGCATTGCCGGGATATGTTGGCTATTTCCTGCTCCCGGTTTTTACCGCCTGTGCTTTTGACCAGTTGCATATAATCAATGATTACCAGCGTGGGTTTTACTTTCATGGTCTTAATTCGGGTTTTTATTTGAGCTATGTCCAGCATAGTGCTGTCCTCAATTTGAAATTTGTAGTCAATCAGCAGTAATTCACGGGCGATATTTTCAAGTTCAAATTCGTTCACATCAGCGTTTCTCACTTTCAGGTTGTCCACCCGGCCCAAAGATGAAAGTATGCGGTCAGCAAGTTGTTCTTTGCTCATCTCCATGCTAAACATTATAACCCTGCCACCCAGTTTTGCATGGGCAATCCCGATGCTGACTGCAAATGCTGTCTTACCCATACCGGGCCGACCTGCAACTACCACATTTTCACCGGGAACAAAGCCCCCGATGTACTTATCCAATTTGGTGAACCCAGTTGGCAATCCAATAGTTTTGATTTCGGATTTGCTTCGTTTCTCCAAGTTGTCGAAGCGGTCACCAAGTAGAGTGATCAGGTCAACAGCTTGTCCGTTTTCGTTCAGTTGTATTTCATCAATAGTTTTTTGAACTTCCGACATGGACTGCATTATTTCACTTCCGTTGGTCAGGTCATTGACAATTTTTGTCAAGTCAATAGTCAGGGTTTTACGTATGTATTCCTGATGCAACATTGAAACCAACCGAGTAATGCTTTCTCCTGTGTAGTAATTATTTAACCCTGCGATGTCCATTGCCATGTCACGGTGCTTCATTACCACCGCCACGTTGTCTATGTGTTCGTTATTTAGGTACATCGCCTGAATGGTCAAACATAGGGTGCGATATTTGGGTACGGTGAACCATTCGCTGCGTACCGTTGCGGTTAAATCCAGCTGCTTACCTTGCAGCCATGTTCCGAGTATTTGTTGTTCTATCATTCTAAATATTTTATGGCCTTCGCCTGTTCAACTTCCATAGGTTTCAAAAATGGGATGGTGTTTGAAAGTTTGGTTTTCCAGTTCTTAATCTTTTTGCCGTGACCATCAACCCACCCAGCTTCCACCCATTGATTGTATTTGGCTTCAATAGGGTAACGATAACCGGGTTTCAGTCCTTTCATCCCGTATTCGCAAAATTCTTCGAGTGTGGGTATTGTATTTGTATTTCTTTTTTTATTTACAATTACATTTTCATTTTCATTTTCCATATGTACAACATATGTTTTAGATATGTTATTCATATCTTTTTTGGTTCTGTTGTTTCTCCTGCTTTCGGAATATGCCTTACGTTTTTCAACTTCCGCAGACAATCTTTCGTTCAAGTAGTTACCATTTTCATCCTTTACAAACTTTGAAAATATATCTTCATCATATGTGCCACATATCTGTAACATATCTTTTTCAGTCAGTATGCCTTTTTGGTGTTGTAGGCATAGCAGGGTAATGTATTTTCCTTTTTGTTCCATAGTCAATAGCATTGTTCCGGTCAGGAAATCGCTAGAATAAAAAAGAAATGCTGGGTCTTTGCTCATTGTTTTTGTCCTTTCAAGGTTAATTTTTTACACTGGTTGTAATAGATGATTTGCAGGTCAAGTTTCATCCATAAGTACTCACATTGTAATAACGTGATGACCTGATTTTCTCGCCTGTAATTTTCATACTCTTTGCGCAGTTCAAGTTCTGCGATTTGCTCGTCACAATATGCGACTGGTAATGGTGTGGGTTTGTAAATATTCATAAAAAAAACACCCACACTTTCAAAGGTTAGACCCGGCCCCAAGATAGCCGACCTTTTACTCGCGTGGGTGTTGATTATATTTTTTCTCATTTGCTTGGTTCTCGGCAGGGGGTCTAATTCCTGTTATTCCGATATGCAATTATATAACAAAGATTTTAGAAAAACAAATTTGGCTGTATATTTTTTAACATTTTTTCGTTGGCTTCCTTAAAAAAGTTTTTCTTAATCTCAAAGCCATAACCTTTGCGGAATGTTTGTGCTGCTGCCAATAATGTGCTGCCACTACCTGCGCATGGGTCAATTACAACCTCGCCCGGGTCTGTGAACAACTCAATTAAATGTTGCAGCAAACGAACTGGTTTCTGTGTTGGGTGTATTTTTTCCCGTTCTGTATCACGTGGGTAATCAAAACAGTTAAAAATCATTTTTCCATTGTTGTTGAACTTTGGCAATTTATCACGGTAAAGAAGTAATCCATATTCGCAGTTACCAACTACTCGCATATTTGCTTTTAACACCTGCGCTGAGAAATTTTTGCGAAATACAAGGTTAATATATCCTTTCAGTCCGTATTTTGGTGCTTTCTGTATTAACTCAAACTGCTGCTCAAACTCACAGAAAACAATCATGCACGGTGCTTTCCCGGTTTCTTTTGGTTCTTTAACCATCATCGTTGAACAGAAGTGCAGAAACTCGCTAATCCTGAAATCCTTGTCCGTATCAAAAAATTCTTTCCCGGCAAGTTCGCTTTCACCGTTTGAGTTGTCACCATCAACATACCATGACGGATTACTACCGTATGCGTTCTTTCCTATGTTGTAAGGAATGTCGGCAATAATTAACTGGGCTTTTGGTATGCCATACGTTTTGTAGTTTTGGAAGTGGTCGTTAAATAAACGAGGTTTGAAAACTTCTTTTTTCATTATGTTAGTCATTGCAATACTCCTGTCTTTCGTGGTAATCAATGTCGCTTTGCTCGTCACGTTCCCATTCAATCGTCTGGGTGATGTACCATTGCCATCCCTTTTCCCATTCTTTGAATTCATCGGAGTTCAGTTCAAAAGGATTTTCGCCATTTGTTTCCCAATAGTTAAATTGCTGACTGGCCTCATAGCCCAGTTCAAAAGGTGTTTTTGTGTTTTCCATGCTGCAAATGTAATATACTTTTCTATACTTGCAATAGTTTTTGTTAAATTATTTGTGTAAAAGTTATCCACAATATAAAAATATCGACTATTTACGAATAAACTTTGTGCCGTGAAGAAGCATACCAAGGTATACCTTGACCATTTCGGGTATGACAAGACCGATTTCATCCCTTGCGAGGTATGTGGCGCACAAGCTGTGGACATTCACCATATCGAAGCCCGGGGTATGGGTGGAAGCAAACACGCTGATGTCATTGAAAACCTGATGGCTTTGTGCAGGAGAGACCATGCCCGGTATGGGGATAACAAGTCATTCAAAGATTGGCTCAAAAAAGTTCACGCCCTTAAACTTGAACAAGCGCACAGAGATACTGATTGAACTTGCCAACTCCAAGTGGCTGCCTGACTTCTGCAATAAAATTGGAAGCCATGTCGCTGCCGACCTACAACAACACCTTTTGCTTATCTGCTGTGAAATGGATGCCGACCGCCTGATACAACTGCACCAAAGCAATGGACTTGTTTATTACCTTGTCAGGGTGGGATGCAATGCGGTCAACGGCAATCGTTACACAAAGTTTTATCGTGACTTTATCCGTTCAATGGATCCGCTACCGGATGAATACGATGAGGAAGCCGAGGACTACGATGAAACCCACCTGCGTAAAAAACAAGAAGCGGTGCAATCTGTAAACTTCAAAGAGGTGGCAAACCATTTTAACCGAAGTGAGTGGTATGTGGTAAAGCTGTGGCAGCTATGGGAAGACAAACAAAGCATGGCATTGATGGCCCGTGAAACGAAAATCAATTACCGGGAGATCAGCCAAATCATAAACGCAATCAAAACCCAGATAAAAGAAAAATACAATGAATACGATGACTGACATTTTGGGAGTGGCCGCATTGTGCGTTCTGCTATCCCGTTACTTTTTCCCACCGATGATTTCATTTGTCTATGCGCTTGACAGCCGTTACCGAAAGACAATCAAACCATTTGAGTGCGGCTTTTGCCTATCTTGGTGGATAGGACTGGTATGGTTTACCGTTCAATTTGGATTGTACGGAGTTATTTATGGTGCATTATGTGCTATATTTGGGGCCTTAATTGACCGATACCTATGACACTAATTGAAATCACATTGACTGGCATCGCTATGGGGGTTGTTTTACCCTGTGTTTGTTACTTTATAATGACTCGCATATGACACCTGAACAGCGTTCACTTTGCCTTGACTTGAAGTCGCATATTGAGAGGATAAACAAGACCGGCACATACTCACTTGAAGCTGGGTACTATGCCAAACTGAACGAGGTACATAGGCAGTTGTACGGCCAACCATTCCCAGCGTGTCGCAGTTGTATGTTTGATGCACTAAAAAAACTTTACAGGGAAGCACTCAATGGTTAGTATTATTCATGGCGGCAACGCAGGGGATTTGATTTACTCACTCCCAGCAATGAGAGCAGCATCCCGGTTGCACGATAGCAAGGTTCACCTTTATTTACAAGTGGATGTACCAGCGCAATACAATTTCAATCACCCGATGGGCAAGGTGCAGATGAATAATCAAATGGCTGAAATGCTTTTGCCACTTTTGATGTCTACGGACTTTATAGGCAAATGTACAATCACTGATGAAGCGGTAAAATGTGATTACAATTTTAACCTATTCAGAAAGTTTCATAATTACACAGGCCACATCAGCCAGTGGTATTTTCACATTTACCCAGAACTGACCTGCAACCTTGCCGAGCCGATTAGCTTTGCAGTTGATCCGATAGGGCAAAACCAAATCATTTTAAACCGCACATCCCGTTATCACAACCCGACTTTTGATTATTCCATCCTGCGCAGGTATCAGGACAGAATTTCATTTGTGGGATTGCCCGATGAATACCGCATCATTTCGGCCAAACTGCCCGACATTTCTCACATCCAAGTAAAAGACTTTGCGGAGCTGTGCGGCATAATCAAGGGCTGTGAGTTATTTGTAGGCAATCAATCAATGGCCTATGCAATAGCCGAAGTCATGAAGCATCCCAGAGTAGTTGAAATTTGCCCGACTGCCCATAACGTCATCCCAACGGGTGACAATGGGTTTGGTGCTTGGACAATAATGAACTTGACACAGATTTTAAAATCAAAATATGAGCAAAACTAAATCACCCATCACGGGTAAGGTAGCCAAAAAGGCATTTGCCAAAGGTGGGGTGCAATACTACACCGATAACTTGGCTAATATCTTCTGCAAAAAGTTAGACCAATCAGGCATGGTAGGCGGTGGCAAAGAAGATGAACGCAATGCCGATGAGTTAAACCAAACCCGGTTAGACCGCATCAGGCAAATATCAGGCAAACACGATCCGACCATTTTGGATTACGGTTGTGGAACTGGTTTAATGCTTACTTTTATACAGGATGCTGGTATTGACTGTGATGGTTATGATCCTTATAACGGATATTATGCCGATGTTTTATCCCTTAAAAAGGACTATGATGTCATCGTCCTGACCGAAGTCATTGAACACCTGACCGCACCATTTGCCGAGTTGGCCGAAATAAAAGAGTTCTGCCACCCCGGAAGTAAGATTATGATTGAAACATCATTTGCAGATTGGCTGACCGAACATGACGAATACATTGAACCAGCCGTTGGTCATTGCACAATTTTCAGCCATGCTGGGCTTGACCATTTGATGCAGCAGTTTGGTTTTGTTCCTGACAATCACATAAACAGAAACGTACGCATCTATGCTGTGGGTTAAACTCATAGATATTCACCCCAACCCGAATAACCCTCGGACAATCAATGCGGATAAGTTCGCCAAATTGAAGCGTTCTTTAATTGAGTTTCCTGAAATGCTCACAGCCCGGCCATTGGTTTGCGTTACTTCCGACTTTGGGGGTTACACAATCCTTGGCGGTAACATGAGATATAAGGCACTTTGCGACATCGGGGCGGCAGAAGTTCCCATCATTTTAGCAGACGAATGGACATCCAAACAGCGTGACGAATTTCTAATCAAAGACAACGTATCTTTCGGGGAGTGGAATTGGGATGAATTGGCAAACGAGTGGGATGCAGAGGAACTCATTGCATGGGGAATTGACTTACCCGAAATCAAGGATGAACCCGAAGAAAAAGAAATGTGTCCAACTTGTGGAAAATAGTGAACAAATAGTGAAGATATGGCAAACGAACAAAATTTAACACCATTCAAAAAAGGCGAGGTAGCCAATCCAAACGGCAGACCAAAAAAGTATGTGACCCTTTTGAAAGAGCAGGGCTACAAACTTGCTGAAATAAACGACACAATTCAGGCGATGTTGTCAATGGGCTTGGATGAGCTGAAAGAAGTGTGGCAGAACCCGAAGGCAACGGTGCTGGAAAAGACCATTGCCAACGCCATGCGAAAGTCACTTGAAAAGGGCAGCTTGTATTCCATTGAAACTTTGCTTTCAAGGGTGTACGGCAAACCGAAAGAAACGGCCGATGTAAACCAGACGGTCACAGGCGAAATCAAAATAACTTTAAATCTCGATGGGCAATAAACAGACAGCAGTTGAATGGTTGCTTGAAAACCTGAAAGAAAGTTTATCTATTGAACAGGCAACTGCGGTAATAAACAAGGCCAAAGCAATGGAACGGCAACAGATTATGGATGCGGTCAACGCCACCATGATTGACGATGACCTGAACGCATACGAATATTTTACAGAAACATACGAATGAAATACACAGCACAAAGAAGGCGGCTGAAACGCACGAAAGAAAGGCGCACAATAAAATTACAAGTGGCCTGTCTTAAAATCAAGTCACCCGAAATCAGGCGGCTATTTGCAGAAATAAAGGAGATGATGAAATGAAAGTATTAGCCCTATGGGAAGGCATGGGTGGAGTTGAATACCACCGCCTGTACACACCCCTGAAACGATTGCAAATTGATTACCCTGATGACATAACCGTCAGCATATCCCAAAACTTTGAACGCAATGGAATACCGCATTTATTTAACTACGACCTTGTCATCTTCAACAGGTGGCTGGGAGAGAACCACTACGAGATACTCCACTATTTGGCAAAGAACAATATCAAATACATCGTGGACATTGACGACTATTGGGTATTGCCAAAACACCACCCGACATATAAGTACTTCCGGGAACATAAGCTGAAACAGCAAATTATTGACGGCATCCGGTATGCTGATGGTGTGACCACGACCACAGATTATTTGGCCCAAAAGATAGCGAAGTACAACTGCAATGTGCAGGTCCTACCGAACGCCCTGGACCTGACAGACGACCAATGGCTTTCAACCCCACAGGAACGGGAGTATTTCACCTTTGGCTGGGTGGGTGGACTTACTCACAGCAATGACATCATGATACTATCGGAAGCAATCGAACGCATCTGCAATGAGCATGACAATGTCCGCTTTGTTTTGTGCGGATGGATGGCAAATAACTACATTTGGGATAGCATCCTGTACAAGTTCAATGGCAACAATCCGGTGCTGCGGCCACAGGTATTGGTCAGCCATGCACAGCAGCCAAACGAGTACGGCAATTTTTACCGCCTGTTTGATTGTGCACTTGCACCATTGGAACAAAACGAGTGGAATAGCTGCAAATCCGAACTAAAAATAATCGAAGCGGCTGCGTATGGGTTGCCGGTTATCGCATCGGGGGTTGAACCATACCTGCAACACCTAAACAATGCCGGGGTGAAGTTCTGTTTGAACACACCTGATGAATGGTACAAAGCAATGAAACAGGCAATGGATAGCCAACCGATTGCAAACCAAATCAGGGGTGAAGCCAATAAAATTTACTGCAATCAACACCACAACCTTGAAGCCATAAATAAAGACCGATTGGAATTTTATAAATGCACATTAGTTACACCCGGCCATTCGTAACGGATTACCAACGGGCGATACTTGACAGCCCAGATAGGTACACCGTGACCGCTGCTGCCACGAAAGTAGGCAAGACAGCGAGTCATATCATTTGGCTGTTTGAACAGGCATTGAAGCTAAAAGAAAACCAGTCTGTTTGGTGGGTGGCTCCCGTGTATCAACAGGCCGAGATAGCATTCAGGCGGATGCGTAATCAGGTAACCGTGCGTGACTTTTTCAAGGTGAATGAAAGCAAGTTAAGATTAACCCTTCCAACCGGGGGGATAATTGAATTTAAATCAGCAGACAAGCCCGACAACCTTTATGGTGACGATGTCTATGCTGCGGTGTTTGATGAGTTCACACGGGCGAGAGAGGATGCGTGGTATGCCCTGCGTTCCACCCTTACCAAAACCGAAGGCAAGGCAAAGCTAATCGGCAACGTGAAAGGCAAAAAGAACTGGGGTTACAGGTTGAGTGAACGGGCAAGGATGGGTGAGCCGAACTACGGCTTTTTCAAAATAACCGCTTATGACGCAGTCAATGCAGGTGTGCTTAAATTAGAGGAAGTGGAACAGGCGAAGCGTGACTTGCCGCAGCACATATTCAGTGAGTTGTATTTGGCCGAACCTACCGAGGATGGCAGCAACCCATTTGGATTGAGCTACATTTCGCAGTGTATCGCACCGATTTCCACCGCACCTATTGAGTGGTATGGCATTGACCTTGCAAAGTACAGCGACTACACGGTGATCATTGGCCTTGACTCCGAATATCGTGTCTGCTATTTTGACCGCTTTCAAAAGGACTGGGCGCAGACAGAACAGCACATCATCAGGGTAGTAGGCAACACCCCTGCGGCAATCGATAGCACGGGCGTGGGTGACCCTATTGTTGAGAAAATACAACGGCATTGTCCACGTTCCGTTGGGGTGAAGTTCACATCGGTATCAAAGCAGCAAATGATGGAGCAGTTGACCGCAGACGTTCACGCTGGACTGATTAAGTTTCCCGAAGGAATAATCGCAGATGAGATGCGGAACTTTGAATTTGAACACACGGCAACCGGGTTGCGGTATTCTGCACCATCAGGGCTGCACGATGATGCAGTTTGTGCGTTGGCACTTGCCCGGTATTGCAGCCAAAAGAATAAGAAAGGGGTATTTGTCATAATATGAAAATACTATTTACCATAGCCATATACGAAATAATCAAAACAACAGCCATACATTTGTGGTATAAATTTGTAAAATGAAATTACCAAAGAATTGGAATGAAATCAGCATAGCGCAGTTTCAGGAATTGCAGCTATTGACAGAGCCGAGTTTTGACAATCAGCTCAAAACATTGTCCATTTTATCTAATAAAAAACTGGACACAATCGAGGAGATGCGCATTGTAGACATCACGGCAGCACTAGCGAAACTTGCATTCATGGCAGAGTTACCTACCGCAAAAAATGTGGGTAGCTTCCGCATCGGCAACACGCTGTATAAATTCGCAGCCAATCAGCATCACTTACAAGCGCACCAATTTATCATGGTGCAAGACTTGTTTGCTGAAAAGGACAAATGGGTGCAGAACTTGCACATGATCATGGCGGCCCTGTGTGTGCCTTACCGGATATTCCCACCCAAGCGGAAGGAAGTCAAGACAGATGACTTTGAAAAAATTGCTGCCCAGTTCAGGGAACGGATGCCGATATCATTTGCGTATGCCTACACGCTTTTTTTTTCTCTATGCTTGCCACAATTACTCGAAGCTACCCAAGTATATTTAGAGCAGGAAGTGGAGAAGTTGAAGAAGATAGCCGACGAAAAGACCGACCAGCCATCAGTTGGCTGAAAATGGTGGACAACATTGCAGGGGGTGACCGCACCAAATGGGATTTCTTTTTGAATATGCCGCTGGTTGAGTTCTTAAACGCAGTCAGTTTCCAAACAGAAAAGGACAGGGCAAGGACTGAACGGCTGAACACAGCAGCGCAGTCGGCAAAGTCTGCCAAAGATAGCACCGTTTACAAGATTGCACTTTTGCAAGAGATGTTGTAAGTTTGAAATACCGTTGGTGTAACCGTGAATGAATAGCGGCAAAGGGTAACATCTCACCATTGGTGAGGATAGGAGTTCGAACCCCCTACGGATGAAGCCCCGGCCATTGTGTCGGGGTTTCTACTTTTTTTTTCAAAAATAAATTTGCATATTAGATATAAAGTTGTATATTTGTAGTGCGATGGCATACTTAATATAAAATTTATTGGCTCATGTAGAAAACCCCACCCCTTGTCATCGCAAGGGGTTTTCTACTTTTATAGATGTGAACATTACCAAAGCGCAACTGGATGCAATCAACAAAGGGTTGCTGGACAAGTTCGGAATTGCCGACAGCCCCATGCCTAATTCATTACTTGCTGACCTTGTTTTAGGTGTGGCTCAAAGATTGGTGGATGCGTTGCGGCAAGACATTACAGAAAAGAAATTAGTCGCTACCAAAAACCTGCGGTCAAGTGTCAACATCGGTGACTTTCAGGAAAATGCCAACGGAGTGACCGTGCCTATTGAAATGGCCAATTATTATTTGTGGGCTGACCAAGGCAGGGGCAAAGGCAAACGGCCACCGATTGCATCCATTGAGGAATGGATAAGTGCAAAGGGTATTCCTGTCCGTAAATCAAAAGAGCAAAGCACACAATCTGTTTTGGAAGCCCGTAAATCTATGGCATTAGCAATCGCCAAAAAGATTGCATCCAAAGGAACGATAAAGCGGTTCGGTTACAAGGGCGCTAATTTTATAGGCGATGTGATGACCCCTGCCAATATAGATGCAATCGCACAGCACTTGGGAGATGCCTTGGGTAAACCCATAACGGCATACGTTACAAGTGAGGTTCTCACTACATAGATAAGCTAAAACCTACTTTTTTAAGTAATGGCAATTACAATCAATACCGAGCCGAATGATGTCGCCCCGGTTTATTCGGATGTTTCATACGTGGTCACTTCGACCAACTACGCACAGGCAAATTTCAAGTTTATTGCGGTAATCAAAAACGCATCAGGCACGACCATTGCCAAACTGAAAGCCCCGATATTTCACGGAACTACCGACAAAGGTGTGTTTAATATCAGCCGCATCCTTCAAAACTATGTTACCTACGATTTTACCCAAAACCTGACAGCAATCAGCAAGTGCAATAATAGCTACCTTGCATATTCAGTTGAATTTGGCGAGGAATATGGCGGTACTGAATACCTGAACCTTGCATCCGACACGGGTAAATATGTGTGGAACGGGTTGTTTAATCTGTACGGAAGTGAAACACCCGACACTTACAAGATAAATGTCACACCCAATTCAGCCAAATTTCTCACACGTGTACGGCCAAGGATTGTGACCCGTGAGCAGTACGACTACCTTTATTTTTTGCTGCTCGGTTTTAACATCGAACCAAAGGTGATAGCATACAATGCCGCAGGTTCAGTCATTGCCACAAGTTATTTGAAGCTGCCTTGGACTCCAAGCACAGCAGACACATCACAATTCATGGTTAGATTTGGTGCAGGTGTGGTTCAGTTAAACGCACTCACAGCAGGGGAGTTGACATCGGGAACACCCGGCAGCGTTGTGCCTGTTGGAACGGCATATTACACCATTCAATTTACCCAGACGATTGGTGGCAATTTCAGCGAAATATACCGCTTTGATGTGGTGGAAGAATGCAGCAAATATGTGCCGCAATATCTTTACTTCCTGAACCCGTTGGGTGGCTTTGAAAGTGTGCGTTGCAGCATGGCATCACGTGACAAATACAGCGTTAGCAGAAAGCAGTTCAAACGCAATAACTACACGCTGACAGGCAACACATTTGCGTATGACAAAACAAAGCACGGCATGACTTCCTATGCTACCGAAAAGACAAAGCAGGTTGTCCTGAACACA
>Ga0164292_10000466_pt1 | contig 31608 bp, 16 predicted proteins | sample GEODES117metaG_FD_111486 | JGI IMG/M metagenome (GOLD analysis project Ga0164292, IMG submission 111486) | Eutrophic lake water microbial communities from Lake Mendota, Wisconsin, USA - GEODES117 metaG | ecosystem: Environmental > Aquatic > Freshwater > Lake | place: USA: Lake Mendota...
CTCTCCGGTCCACCAGGACTTGCACTTAATGCCAAAATGATTATTTGACCTCATCACAAGATTACTCCTCCCTGCCTCAGTTTCCAAAATGCCCTGGGCAAGTTTGATGGAAGCGGGAACACCTGTCCTTTGCATTTCAGTAATAGCAAGTTCTCGGTATGTTTCAATGTATTTTTTGACCACTTCCGAGGGGCCTGATTGAGAAGAAACCTGGCTATTCAAAGCCAGTGTAATCAGTAATAATGTAAATCTGAACTTCATTGGAATCTCATTTTTTTCGGATCAGCATCAGTCCATCTCTTACAGTGAGCAGGACAGACTCTATTCTCCCGTCTTCTTTAATGTGTTCATTGAAAGCCTGTATGGCTTTTGCGTTTTTGCCTTTCACCTCATCTTCCAAAACCTGGCCGTGAAACAATACATTGTCAGCCAGAATAAACCCTCCTGACTTCAACTCTGGCATCACTGCTTCAAAATACCTAACATAATTTATCTTGTCGGCGTCGATAAATACGAGGTCCCACGGACGTTTTAACGTTTCAATAATTTCAAGTGCATCACCCTGGTGCACGGTGATCATGTCACTGAAACTGCTTTTTCCAACAAACCGTCTTGCACGTTCCACATCAGCCTCCCGGAGTTCTATGGTATGCAGATGCCCACCTTCTTCAAGCCCGGCCGCCAAACACAAAGCGCTATATCCAGATAACGTACCAATTTCCAGTACATTATGTGGGCGGACCATATAACTTAACATTTGAAGGAATTTCCCCTGAACATGACCGCTCAGCATACCCGGATTGGGGTGATCATTATGGGTTTGTTCAGAAATCTCTCTCAGCAATGCCTCTTCTGGGGTTGAATACTGAGCCGAATAGGCATTCGCCCTGTCAATGATCCATTCCACGCTGTAAAAATAGGGCTTATGAATTGGAAATCTGTGGTTTCTGCGAGATAATCCAAAGACCGGTGAAAGTGAGCAACCCATTGATAATCAACAGTTCAAGCCCAATTTCAAAACTTCCGAACAGTTTCGCCTGGTATTTATCAACAATATAGCAGATCAGTGGTGCCACTATGGCTATCACTGGCACATATCGGTCAATCACTTTTCTGCTGGTCAGGATCCCGAAAGAAAACAGACCCAGCAGGGGGCCGTAGGTATACCCCGCCACTTTTAGAATCACCGTGATCATACTCGAATTATTGACCTTATAGAATACCATCACAAAGGCGAGGAAAACAAGTGCAAATCCGATGTGGACCCTCTGGCGGGTCCGTTTTTTCTTCACCTCATTCCAGTCGTCCCGCCTCTGGAGTCCAAGAATATCTATACAAAAGGAGGATGTTAATGCGGTGATGGCCCCATCGGCGCTTGGGAAAAGGGCTGAGATCAGCGCAATAATGAAAATGACCGAGATCACAGGAGGCATATGCTCTAGCGCCACCACTGGGAATATCTTGTCACCTGTCGCTGATATGCCCTTTGTTTCAGCAAATAAATACAGTAGGCCACCGAGGAAAAGGAACAATAAATTAACGAGCATGAGGATCACCGAAAAGCTGATCATATTTTTTTGGGAGTCGGCCAGTGTTCTCACGCTGATGTTTTTTTGCATCATCTCCTGGTCCATTCCGGTCATGGTAATGGTTATAAAAGCGCCTGCCATGATCTGCTTCAGAAAGAAGAAGCGGGAAGTTGGGTCTGTAATAAAAATATTCGTATAATTTTTTTCATCCATGGCCCTTAAGGCTGACCCCATATCATAATTCATGGTATTCAGGATGTACACTACGCAAACCACCAATCCGATCAGCATACCTGTTGTTTGTAGCATATCTGTCCAAACGATCGTTTTAACCCCGCCTTCATAGGTATACAATAAGATCATCACCAGGATGATCAGTGTGGTAAGCCAAAAAGGAACGCCAAACGAGGTTAGGATGGCATCCTGTAGGATCTTGACAACCAGGTAAAGCCTGGCAGTGGCTCCCAGCGTGCGTGAGAGTATAAAATAGGACGCCCCTGTTTTATACGAAACAAAGCCAAGCCTGGTCCCCAAATAATTGTAGATCGATGTCAGGTTTAACCGGTAATACAAGGGCAATAATACCAGGGCAATGACAACATAACCGATAAGGTAGCCAATGACCACCTGGAAGTAGGAAAAAGCCGTAGTGCCTACTGCCCCGGGGACACTGACAAAGGTGACACCTGAGAGTGAGGTGCCGATCATGCCAAAGGCTACCACCATCCAGTTGGAATTCTTGTTGCCAATAAAAAACGAATCGTTGTTGGAGTTCCTTGAAGTATACCATGCTACCCCGAGCAACACCAGAAAATACCCGATCACAAACGTAAACAGCAGTTGTGGCGACATCAGTAAAAAAATATATGGTTACTTAGAAGTTAACACCAAAAGTGAAAAAAGCATTTCTTCCGTAGGGCGATAAGTTATCCTGAATAATATCGTACTGTAACATGGCGATCATCCTGCCTCTGCCTCCCATAGGAAGAGACGCGCCAACGCCTACCAGAAAAGAAGGCACAAACCTGGGATCTATTTTAGAATCACTAAGACCCTCTACCCGGGTTGTACCCCAAACATAATTGAGTTCAGGCTGAGCATTCAGCAGAATGAATTTGTAAGGATTCAACCTTCCAAAAATGTTCAGGCCGGCATAGCCTAAGGTATTCTTTACCTCCCTGCTCCCGGAATAATATTTGTCACTTTGATAGATAAAGTTGACCCCTGCGCCTGCACTGAATATCGGGCTGACACGGTATCCCACTTGCGGGGATATATTAATGAACGTGAAGTTGCCGAAAGTAACCCCAAAGTTCCCACCGAAATACAACCGCTCGGGGTCCAGGCCTTTCTTCTTTACTCCTTCCATTTCAGCAGGTTGTTCTGCTTTCTCGATTTCCTTCTCCTGCCCCACTACCTGAACCACAAACATCAGCACCAATAAAGTCAACCCAAGAATTCTCTTTTTCATAGTCTTACATTTAGCTCTTTAGTAAACCCGGTATCATTAACGGTTTATCATATGAAAATAAACTAATGCTCCAAATAGTGGATGACAAATTAGTTGGCTGCCCGGTGATTTATCGAACTTGATCAGATAATTGAAGTACGCGGGCATGTGCGCGTAAAGATAAAATTTAAAAATTAAGTATGCTATCTGAAACTGGGACAGAGCGACTGGCGGAGACTTCCATTCATTTCAGTATAAAAGCCCTGATATTGAAGGTATACTTCTGAAGCACCGTTCATATTATTGTAATTCTTCAGAGATGAGGTGGTGGCATCGTAAGAGAACATAAGGCGGAGGTTCTTCCATTGATAACCGATCATGGGAATAAATGCATCGCCGGTACGATAATATACGCCCCCAATAAGTTGCTGGTCGCCGTCACCTGAAAGATTATAGTTTGCATGCATGCCAAAAACGAGTTCCGTTGCCTTTGTCTGGGAACTGAAATAGCTTGATGGATTAATGATCCACTGGTCGTTCAGTTTGATCACGGCATCTGCAAAAGCGATATACCTTGGGCTGAGTCGATTATCGTAGATAGGTGAAGCAGTAAAAAAAGTCTCCCTTGGTTTATTTACATGATGTGCAGAAACCCCTGCGTGCACGTAAATATCATCTGTAGGAAACCAGGCGTAGTTCAGCCCTACCTGCATATCAAAATAAGAAGTATTATTTGCGTTGAAGGTCTCACCAGAAGGGGCCTGGGCGTCAAAGAATTTTCCATTCCACTGGTTATCAAAGCTAAACCTTGTAACATCGACCCGTTTGGTGGAAATGCCAACATTAAATCCAGCACTGATCAAACCCGTATTTCCAATCATCTGGTGATACGCTGCTGAGCCATAGATCTTGGTAGAAGTGAGATTGCCTGATCCTGCAACGTCCCTTAGGATCACCCCACCAAGGCCTACCCAGCCGGTCTCAAACCGATCGCGGAACACCTGGGCGTCGCCATAAATACTGATGGTTTTATAAGGCACGGGGATGGAGGACCATTGGTTTCGGTAATGGGCACCCAGCCTGTAGTCAGAATCAGGAATAAACCCGGTATTAGCCGGATTGGTGGTAAGAGGCGAGTTGAAGAACTGGGAAAAATGCAAATCCTGGCCATGTACTGATACAACAGCAACCATACCCAAAATCATCATGATATTCCTCAAAACCCTTTTCATGCCTTACTCAATTATCTTAATAATGTTATATCACCCTTCTTAGTTGCCCGATCTCCATCCAAAAATTCCACCTCCAGCGTATAAGCGTATACATCGAGCGGCTGCAGGGTTCCTTTAAATTTGCCGTCCCACCCCCTGGTCTGGTCTGCCGACTCGAACACGAGTAACCCTTGCCTGTTGTATATCCTGAATGTCATTTTAGCAATTCTAAAGCCCCTGACGTAGATCTGATCATTGATGCCATCCCCATTAGGAGTAAAAGCGTTGGGCACGTCCACCAGGGATACAACTACCGCATCCACATCCTGGCAAACAGTGTTTACACAACCAAACTGATTGATGGCGATGAGACAGGTACGGAACCTTCCTGTTGAATTGAATTGGTGAACCGGATTCACCTGGGTTGAACTGTCGTTATCCCCAAAATACCATTTATAGCTGCTTGCGCCTGTAGATGCATTGGTGAACCGGGTTGGCGTATTCTCCTCACCCGGATTGGGACTGAATGTAAAATTCGCCACTGGCAAGGGGTGTACGGTGATCTGTGCTGTAGCCGTATCCCTGATGTTACAGGTATTGGGATCAATAGCGATCATGGTAACGGTGTATGTGCCAACGCTACTATATATCTTGGGCGGTGGAGTTGGTCCGATAAAACTTGTTCCGTCTCCAAAATTCCATTCAAATGTTTCACCGGCTAGAGAGGTATTCGCAAACACGGCCGTAAATGGGACGCAACCTGCTGGTGGCGTTGTAAAACGGGCCTCAACATTGGGGGCAACTCTCAAGACCTTGGTCACTGAGTCCGGGAAGTTACAGTAATTTGAATCCACCATAATGAGCCTTACATTGTATGTGCCAGGATTGGCGAAAGTATGGTTCACGCTACCGGAACCACTTGTCACCCTTGGAGAATTATCGCCAAAGTCCCAAATAAAGGATGTACTGGAAAATGGTTCACCGGGGGGGGCCACTGAAAGATTATCGAAACGATAATTCAGACTGGCACAGGGCGGCAGTTTCACATTGGTAAAGTCGATGTTGGCTTTATCTGCACGCGCGATCACTGTTTTGTAAGCCGTATCGCGGGGGATACATTTTGTGTCGTCAATAGCAATGAGCCGGATCGTATAGGTTCCCGTGTTCGTGAATGTGTGTTTTACAGTGGGTTCGGTTGTGGTCTGGGTGGGCGTGCCATCACCAAACATCCATTCATATCGAAGCGCATTGGCAATGGTATCCGTAAAATCAACCGTGAGAGATGAACAACCGGTGGAATCGTTAATGACTCCATCGATGGAAGACTGGATAGAAGCGATCACCCCCTGGTAATCGAACAATATCTTAACTGCTGCCAGATTACAATCTCCTCCACTACCCGTTCCAAGCGCTCCATTGACAGGGGAAACAACCCCGGGCGTGACAGGCATGGGCTGCGTTATAGGTGATGTTGAACAGGCATTATTACCCAGGCAGTTTGCGCAAATGGCCTGATAAATGGCACCCCGTTTGTCAAACCTGCTGGTGCCGCCATCCACGTGATCACCTTCGCCACCAGTTTGTCCGAAGAAGCTTCCGTATAACTGGCGGGTGGCATCTTTCTCCATGACGAAGAAATAAAAATCGCGGCCATCAGTAGTAGGCTTGATGGCATCCGGCGTAACCGACATACCCACTGTGCCTAAAGTTCTTGAATCATAATCGGCGGAAGTATTACAGGGGTTCAATCTCCCCCCCCAACCGGATATATAAATATTTTCGCAACGGTCAACCAGGAAGGCAACGGGGGATATGTTTGGTACCGCACCGGAAGTTCCAAAAACGGTTGAATATACATACCCAGAAAGATTTGGCCTGAGTTTGGAAATGAATTGTTTTGATCCGGGGTTGTTATATGCCGCATTGGCAACAGTCCATGAGCCCAGGCTTATCCCCATGATGTAGGGGAAACCCAGCAGGTCAAACTGAATTCCATAGATCATATCCAGAGCGCTGGTTCCAAAATATGTGGTCTGGATCAAAGATCCGCCTGCATTTGGAATGATGGAAACAAAACCATCTATATTGCCACCATATGTATTGGTTGGCCGGGGCAAATTCGCGCTGGCTGTTCCGCCAGCCACGTAAATATTTCCATTGGTAGGATTTAGTGATAAAACGAATCCTGCGTCGTCTTCTGCACCCCCCAGATAGCTGCTGAACAATACCACACTTACAGTAGGATTAATTTTTAATACCACCGCATCCTGCTTACCACCCAGGTTGGTTTGAAAAGCATTCTGAATAGGAAAGTTGGTCGACTTGGTGCTTGCAGCTATGTAAATATTATTTGCTCCATCGAGAACCACCTCACTCCGTGCATTATCACCGTAATTATACAGCAACGAACCGCTGCGAGGCTGGCCGGAAGCATCCATATTGGCGCCGTCATCATTACTTCCACCAATTTTCATAGAGCCGATCAAGGCAGTTCCCGTAGCATTTAGTTTCGTTACTACAATATCAAACAACCCTCCACCTCCGAAACTTGCCGTGGTGGGATAGTTGGTAGAAGAGGTTCTTCCGAGGATCACGAGGTTACCCCGGGGGTCGGCGAAAAGGCTGTGTGGGAACTCATCCTGGCTTCCTCCAAGATAGGTAGAGTAAATGCGGGCAGTACCATTTGGACTGAAACGCGTTATGCCGATATCAACGCCAAGGTTTGGACCCCCGCCACCAAATGTCGATTGAAAAGCACCGGGTGTAACTGGATATCCACCTCCGCTGAAAACAACACCGCCGGCAAAAAAACTTCCATCATCCCCCGGGGTAGCCGTGAATCCCCAGTTACCTGATCGACTCCCTGTGTAGGTTGAAAAAATCAGTGTGGGATCGATGACCAACTCGGCTCTCTGATCGTAGTTTTTCAGTTTAAAGCTCACCTGCTGACCCGAAACCACATAACGACAGTCAACTTCTTTCTTAACGCCGTCGATCACCTGGTAAGCATAAGGCACCAGCTCCTTTACTTCCCCAACAGATGTTTTAATCAGCAGATCGCCATTCTTTACAATGATCTTTTCGGCCCCTTCATAGGCGAGAACGATTTTTGATATATCTGCGCCGGGCTTTACCAGAAAGTCATATTTCAATCGCCCACTTTCAGAATAGTATTTGATGTCAATGCCTGGATAGATGTTATTGAACCTGAGGGCTGAAAAAGATTGCACGTTGGATTTCCAGCGCGAACTGTCGTTCCCCAGGAAATAGTTATCGTAACCCTCACGAGGATTTTCAGGAAATGCTTTGGGGTTGTTTAAGCTTCCCTGAAACATGACCCGAATCGAATGAGACCTTACACTGATCTCACCTGTGCCGGTTTTTGCGGCATGCAAATCAGGCCGCTGAGGATCACGCGTAGTATAACCAGAGCTTAAAACGTCTGCCGAACCCTCGTTGCCGGCACCATGTCCATGGAATCTTTCCGAAAGCTTTTTAAAATCTTCGGGGTGATGCTGAAGCAAGGTATAGCCTTTGGGATCAATGAACAATGCACCATTTCCTGCTTCGGCCCGGTATCTGAAATTGCCGTCCCACTGGCCTTTATTCTCAACAAAATCAAGCGAATAATAAGATTGGGATTTGCCGGTGTTGATGAGCACAAACAGCAGCAGAAAGAATGGGATTATGGATTTTGTTAATCTTATGATCATCGGGCTATAAAAATACATTTATAAACGTATAAGATGTGTTAATAGTATAGCTTGATTGGCAGTTTATCTATGAAATCTTGCTCCAGGCAGTTTTGCCATGCTGCATAGCCAGAAACTCCTTTAATACCCGGTTTTTCTCTTGTCCCAGGTCGGGATCATCGGCCAGCAGGTCACTGGCGAAGTTTTTTGCCATGTCCAGTACCTCCCTGTCTTCAACAATATTAGCCAGCTTAAAGTTCATCAGCCCACTTTGCCTTGTTCCCTCTATATCTCCAGGTCCGCGGATCTCAAGATCTTTCTCAGCGATTACAAAGCCGTTATTTGTGCTGCACATGACGGACAAACGTTCCCTGGCCTCTTTAGAAATATTGTCACTGGTCAGCAGGATACAATAACTTTTTTCAGCACCGCGGCCAACCCTGCCCCTGAGCTGGTGTAACTGGCTGAGTCCAAATTTTTCAGCGCTTTCAATCACCATAACGGAAGCATTAGGTACATTAACCCCAACTTCAATAACGGTTGTTGATACCATGATCTGTGTATCATTGTCCACGAAGCGCTTCATATTGATATCTTTCAGATCTCCGTTCATTTTACCATGGACCATGCTGATGTATGTATGAGGCTCAGGAAAATAAGCCTTAACATTTTCATACCCTTTCATCAGATTCTCGTAATTGAGTTTTTCGCTTTCTTCAATGAGCGGAAAGATGATATAAGCCTGACGTCCTTTCTGTAGTTCGGCTTTGATGAAATCCATCACCTGGTGACGGGAATATTCGTACCGGTGAACGGTTTTTATGGGTAGTCGCCCCGGAGGAAGTTCATCCATCACACTGTAATCCAGATCGCCATATGCCGTCATGGCCAGAGTACGAGGAATAGGGGTTGCGGTCATTACCAACACGTGCGGAGGGACTTCGCCCTTCTCCCAAAGTTTGGCCCGCTGGGCCACGCCAAATCTGTGTTGTTCATCCACGATCGCCATGCCCAGATCTTTAAACTGAACGTCCTTTTCTATCAAGGCATGGGTTCCGATAAGTATGTGAATTTCTCCTGCCGCCACTTCTGCAAGGATCTTCTTTCTCTCTTTCGTTTTTACGGAACCGGTTAATAGCCTCACTTCAACCGGCATTTCTTTCAGCAATTCAGTGATCCCCGTAAGATGCTGTTGAGCAAGGATCTCTGTAGGAGCCATCATACAACTCTGAAATCCATTGTCAGCGGCGATCAGCATGGTCATCAATGCCACGATCGTTTTCCCACTGCCAACATCTCCCTGCAATAACCTGTTCATTTGACGGCCATGGGCTGTATCCTGCCGAATTTCTTTCAGCACCCTTTTTTGTGCGCCCGTCAAAGAAAAAGGAAGATATTTTTCATAGAAACCGTTAAAAAGTACCCCAACAGAACTGAACACGATGCCTTTGGAATACCTCTGTCTGTTGGATCTTATCATTGCCAGCCGGAGTTGGGCAAGAAAAAACTCTTCAAATTTTATCCGGTAAACAGCCCTGTCAAAATCCTCTTTACCCCCGGGGAAATGGATCCCCTTATAGGCTTGCCAGCGACTGGTCAGTTTAAGCGCGTTTATCAAATGTTGAGGCAGATTTTCCGGGAGGTCTTTTTCTGAAAGGACCGAGAACAGATTAAACATCAGCTTCCCGATGTTCCTCCCGTTTAATCCTTTGGTTTTTAGTTTTTCTGTTGCCGGGTATATAGGTTCGAGGAAACCCTTGCCGCCCGCCTTCTCGGGCGTGTACAATTCAACTTCCGGATGGGTGATCTGGGGTTTGCCCAAGAAAAAACCCGGCTTTCCAAAGACCAGATATTCCCTGCCTACCTCGAGCGACCTGGATATCCAGCTAACACCCTGAAACCAGGTTAGCTCAAGAACTCCGGAGCTATCCTGCAGTTCCCCTACCAACCTCCTTCCCCTTCCGGTACCGGTGATGTGGAATGCGGTCAGCTTGCCGGCAACCTGGATGAAGTCCGTTTGATAAGTAATGTCCCGGATAAGCTTCACTTCTGTTTTGTCGATGTGACGGAGTGGAAAATGCTCAAGGAGATCCTTGAACGTAAAGATCAGCAACTCCTTCTTCAGCATGTCGCCCCTCAGGGGTCCAACACCTTTAAGATATTCGACAGGGTTACTTAATATGGAGGAAGTAGCGATGATTGGCAACGTATTCCTGCAAATTTAAGGTATGTAAACAGACATATACTTCTGTCTGTTTACTAATTAAAAGTGCCAGCAATAAGCAAAACCCTGTTTGACCGGGACAATCTTTCGAAAAAAGACTTTTCCGATTCCAACCATGATACTAAAATCAAGTTAACATCTAGTACGTCTTGTGTAAGCTGCATCCAGACTGTTCCTGTCTAAATCTGATGCTTCGGAAAAAGCTTTCCTCCTGACCTTCCAAAGTCCGATAATTCCCGCTGGAGCAACAAACCGCTCGGCGGATTCATTGGTAGTCAGGCAAGATGCTTCACATAGAGGAAGAGGCCTGTTACCCACAACAGACATATCTCCCTTGAACACATTAAACAATTGCGGTAATTCTTCTAAACCTGTTCTCCTTAGAAACTCCCCCACTCTGGTCACTCGGGGATCATGGCCTGAGAGGGGAAAGACTCCTTTAGCCTTACAGCCGGGTTGGCGATGTTGGGACAGGGTTATCGTCATACGTTCTGCCCCTACTTTCATGGTCCTGAATTTGAAATATTTGAAGACCCGAAAACCCCGTCCAGCCCGGTAAGCATTGTAGAAAACAGGACCTGATGAGTCCAGCTTGATCAACAGTGCAATGATCAGAAACAGCGGCAACAATGACAGGATCAGAAAAGACGATAGCAGAATATCAAAAATTCTTTTAAAAATGCTGGTATTATCAATAGCTGAAGCGTATTTGTCAACCGTTACCGCCGAACTCCCTTTTGATAAAGAGTGTTTAATTCTGGTGAGAAATACTAAACGCTCTCTTACGGTAAAAAGATCGCGAACAGGGTGGATCAAATCGTCAACCAAACAGGCTTTTTTAAGTCCAAGCGTTCCCGCTTCAGTCAGGTTAGTTGAAAGATGGATGACGGGAACTGAACGGTAAGCGGATCTATCAAGTATACTCAGAAGCTGTTTAACTCCACGCAAGTCATAAGGAAGGTCGATGAATATAGCTTTCAGTACCACTTTCTTCCTCTGAAGTTCAGGGATAAATGAAGACGCTTGCCGAAAGTTAACCGCCGAGGAATAACCCACCCCTAACGTATCAGAAATCTTCCTGAGTATATCGGGATTCTCGCCAATGTAAAGAAAAATGTTCCCCATACCATCAAGGGTAAATGACCCGCGTCCCGATTTAATCAACCTGTATTGTGTTCCTATCTTACTTATGTTATCCGACCTCATACCAAATTTCGTTCTGTGGTTTAATCACTCCGGGATGTTCACTTTACTGTAACCTTGTCACCCATCACCCATTCGTCTACTGACTCTATAAACTTCAATGGATTGAAAGGCTTTGAAAAGAACTGCTCCACACTATACTTCATCGCATTTGACTTCAGCTGATTCTCATCCATAGACGACAGAATCACAATTGGAATATCATGATACAGAGCACTATGCTTCAAATACTTGACCAACTCCCACCCCGGCATGTCATGCACATGCGGATCCATTACAATGAGGCTGAAATCATTATTCCGGCGCAAAGAATAGATAGCACTGACACCGTCAGGAACTGATACCACATCGTAATGCTTGTTCAATATGGTGTGCAATAAAAATCTCATGGCCTTATTGCCCTCCACAACCAGAATGCTCTTTCTCATACAGTAAAATTTACTAAACTAAACAACTTTGATATGGCGACAAATCGATCCGTTTGCCGGCTATTCAAAAGTTTTTTGGAGGAATTGGAGTACGGATAAGAATTGAGGGCAGTGCCGTAGCACCGGGGTTAATTTTCTAAAAAGGATTTGGGAATTCAACGTACCAGACCGGAAAGTTAAGTACTGCTCGGCAGAATTACAATATTCCACAATTTTTTTTTAACCCACTTCAACATGGGGATTACAACAAGGTAATTATACCAGATGATCTCTTTTTGATTTTTCCCATATAGCGGATTGAGTGCCATATAGATACCTAAATAAACCAGCCCAGACAGAAAAATTCATAAATACAAAATAATAAGGGATATAAAATATCTTAAAGGTATGTTGGGAGGAGGAAGCCATCAGCCAGCCTATGAATGAAAGGGTATAAAAAAGTATTTGAACAAATAAGATACCCATATAACCTCCCCCATTTATCATGATAATAATATTCAACAACAGGATTATGGGTAATAAAAACGGACAGATTGCCAATCTCAGAACCCGGCGCGAAATATACTGAAAAGACAATTTTCCGTAGGTGGTGATGTTAAGGAGGTCTTTCATCATCAACATCGACTGAAATGCTCCTGCACTTATTCTTACCTTTCTTTTCCTTTCGTCCGCTAATGAAAAAGAAGGACCTTCAATGGCAACGGCCCTCGATTCATATTTCACTATCAGTCCCCTTCTGCAGACATTTAGGGAGATATAAAAATCGTCCAGGATGATATCCTCAGGTACCTTTTCAAAGAGTTCCCTTCGAATTGAGAACAATTCTCCTGCTGCACCAACAACAGAATGAAAATCAGAGTCCAACTGTTTCAAATAAGACTCATATCTCCAATAAAGTCCTTCCCCCTGACCTAACACTTTACCAGCTGACATAACCTTTTTCTCACCCGAAACCCCACCAATCTTCGGATCATTGTAATGACGCATCATATAGGAGAATGAAGCAGGATCAAGGAGCGAGTTAGCATCACTAAAAACAACGATATCAGTACCTCCGGCATGACCCACTCCCCGGTTGATTGCGGCGACTTTGCCTTTTCTCGCAGGCAAAAACAAAAGCTCAACCTGCGGATAGGACTCGACGATCTCTACCGTCCGGTCAGACGATCCGTCCGCGACTACAATAATCCGATGTAAATGGCCCGGATAATCAATTGCCAGAGAGTTTTCAATTTTACCGGCAATAAAATCCTCTTCATTGTATGCAGCTATGATATGAGCAACCCTGGGCAGGTCTACCTTATTCTTTTGAAGGAGACTGTCATTCCTCCTCCTACGGAACTTTACCAAAATCCATAATAGTACTCCGTATCCGAGATATGTATAGATCAAGGTACATGCCAGAACCCAGAAAAATAACTTTATCAAAAACATAATAGAAGATAATCTCCGGTAAAATAAGCGATAACGCCTATCTAATCACCACACCAAAGGAAAACATTGAAACAATAATGAAAATAAATGTTTTCTATAATTAAGTAAATTGTTGCCAGGGAGAGATGCGGCGATTTACGAAGGAACGATGGAAAGATAAATATGGTTACTGACCCAAATGAATAATAATATGAGCCTCGTCTGGATATGCAAACCCTTCGCGGAATTGTCGGTATACGAACTGTACACCCTGCTGCAACTGCGGTCAGAAGTATTTGTTGTGGAACAGAACTGTGTTTTCCAGGATATGGATAATAAAGACCAGCAATGCCAGCACCTGATGGGATGGATTGATCATCAACTGGTTGCATCTGCACGCATCGTTCCGCCCGGCCTCGCCTATGATGAGCCTTCCATTGGCCGGGTAGTCAGCAATCCTATATTCAGAAAAACAGGGGCCGGGAGAAGACTGATGGAAGAAGCCATTGAGAAAACAATTCAACTCTATGGCAACCAACACATAAGGATAGGCGCACAATTATACCTCAAAAAATTCTACAAATCCTTAGGCTTTGAACCTCAGGGAGATATCTATTTAGAGGATGGAATCAAGCACATCGAGATGATCAGGTCTTGATCGAACTCCACCAATTTTTGTCCATAACTTTTACAGGAAAACAAAATATTAACCTCCCGCCGGGCGTTATTCAGGAAGACTAGTTCTTTTTTGAAAAACAAATACGGTTATATGAAAAAACGTTTACTCCTGTGGCATTTGACGATGATATCAACAATCATTTGTTTATCAACATTTAGCAATTATACAAGTGCGCAAATGAAATATGAGGTCGGACTGAATATCGGCCCTTCTAACTTCCTGGGTGATCTGGGTGGCAATACGGGCAAGGGGCAAACCTTCCTCAAAGACCACCAGTGGTCAACCATGAATTTGATGAAGGGCATCACTTTTAATGTAATACCGAATGAGCTCTTTTCCCTGCGTGTGGCGATTAACTTTGGTAAAATTGAAGGCGCAGATAGCCTGATCCAAGGGAAAGGCGGTCTTGAAGAGGCCCGTAAAGCACGTAATCAGCATTTCAAATCAAATATTTTTGAAGCCTACGCCGCTGCTGAAATTTATCCAACTGCATTGCTTGAAGGAGACCCTTCCGACCTTAGACATAAATTTCGCCCTTATGGTCTGTTCGGGGTGGGCATGTTCAAATTCAATCCCAAAGGTCAGTACATAGACGCCAGCGGTAATGCCCAATGGGTAGAACTCCAGCCCCTGAGAACTGAAGGTCAGGGTATGTCTAAACATCCTGCGCGAGAAAGTTACAATCTTACGCAGATCAATATGCCTTATGGTGTAGGCGTTAAATACTTTTTCTCGGATAGGGTAAATCTTAGCTATGAAATAGTAAACAGGATAACATTTACAGATTACATGGACGACGTAAGTACCACATACATTGCGGACCAGGACTTCTATGATTTCTTTGGCGCCACGGCTACTGCTGACATTGCCAGACAAATGGCAAACAAGTCTTCGCTGCTGAACGGCGGCTTGAACAGACCGGGCTATGAAGCCGGCGACAAAAGAGGTACTTCCACAAACAATGACGCATACTACGCCACTACCTTTAAACTCGGTATCAGGATGGGTAGGGATGGCTCCTACAGTTACACAAAACAAACCCGGTGCTCGATCATCAGGTTCTGATCGTAAAATATAAATAGAAAAGTCCCGCCATCGTAGCGGGATTTTTTATTTGTACAGTTGGGTTGCCAATCCCATTTCGGTCGATTTTCCATTGCTTTCTATAAATGCAATCCGACTTTTAATGCAACAGCCGCTGGTTTCCTTACATATTATCTACTGCAATTCAACTTTCAGGAACCTTGCCGTGTGGCTTTCCTTTACTTTCAAGAGCGCCTCAGGTGTTCCCTGAAAAAGTATCTTACCGCCTCCATCACCGCCTTCAGGACCCAGGTCAACCAAGTAATCGGCCACTTTGATCACATCCATATTGTGCTCGATCACCAAAACCGTATTACCCCGGTCGACCAGTTTATTCAAGACGTTCAGTAAATGACTGATGTCCTGGAAATGCAATCCCGTAGTAGGCTCATCCAGGATGTAAAAAGTTTTTCCAGTGTCTTTTTTGGCCAGCTCCGTAGCCAGTTTAACCCTTTGGGCCTCGCCCCCGCTTAATGTTACCGCTGATTGGCCCAGGGAGATGTATCCAAGCCCGACGTCCTGCAATACTTTAATCTTACGGTATAGATAGGGCACATTGGTAAAAAAATCTACCGCTTCATCTACAGTCATATCCAGCACATCACTTACAGACTTTCCTTTGTACCTGATCTCCAGGGTTTCCCGGTTATACCGCTTCCCGTTACATTTCTCGCAGGGCACATATACATCCGGAAGAAAATTCATTTCAATGACCCGCATACCGCCGCCTTCACACACCTCACAACGACCCGTTTTTACATTGAAAGAAAAACGACCCGCATGATAACCCCTGATCTTTGCCTCAGGAACGGCAGCAAATAACTGCCTGATCTCGGTAAAAAATCCACAGTAGGTTGCAGGATTACTTCTGGGTGTCCGACCAATAGGCGACTGGTCAATTTCAATCACCTTGTCCACGAATTCCAGTCCCTTTACTGAACTGTAAGGTAATGCAGAGGCCTTTGAATTGTAGCAATGCTTGCTAAGCACAGGATACAATGTTTCATTGATCAGCGTTGACTTACCACTTCCGCTGACGCCGCTGACGACCACAAACGTTCCCAGGGGTATGGCCAGATTTACTTTCTTCAGATTGTTGCCATCGGCGCCTTTCAGTTCCAGTTTATTTCCATTGCCTTTTCTCCGTTCAGAAGGAACAGGTATCTTTTTCTTTCCCTGCAAGTATAGGGCCGTTTCAGACTCCGAACTCATCACTTCACCCGGCGTGCCCTGCACCACTACCCTGCCCCCATGCTTGCCGGCCTTGGGACCAATATCGATCAGATGGTCAGAAGCCAGCATGATGTCTTTATCGTGTTCCACCACCAATACACTATTGCCGATATTTCGCAGGTTTTGTAAGGCGGTGATCAAACGCATATTATCGCGCTGGTGTAATCCGATAGAGGGCTCGTCCAAAATATAGGTGATGCCCTGCAACTGTGATCCGATCTGGGTAGCCAGCCTGATACGCTGCGACTCCCCGCCACTAAGCGTTCGGGTAGGTCGGTTGAGGGTAAGGTAATTTAACCCCACATCCAGCAGAAACTGCAGGCGTTCGCGGATCTCCTTTAATATATCCCGGGCGATAAGCTGTTGTTTTTTACTCAGCCGGCTGTCCATGTCGCTGAAACGGAGCGCAAGCTGGTCGAGGTTCAATACAGACATCTCCGCGATATTCATGTTATCCACTTTGAACCACAGACTTTCCTTCTTCAATCGGGCACCGCTACACGAAGAGCAGGTTTTCAGCGTCATGAATTTCTCCGCCCAATCCCTGATCGCATCACTGCTGCTTCCCAGGAACCACCTTTTCACCATATTCACCACACCTTCAAAATCTGTCTCGTACGTTGTACTGGTTTCGTCTTCATAACCCATATCCACTTCCATGGACGCATCCTCTGAACCAAAAAGAACAAGGTTCAGCGCTTTCTGTGGAATTGTACTGATCGGAAGCTTCAGGCTGATCTTATGCTTCTTCGCGAGTTGTTCCACCTGTTTGAAAATAAACGCCTCGCGTGCTTCCCCTAACGGAGCAATACCTCCTTCTGCTATGCTCACTTCAGGATCAGGAATAACCGCCTCCATATCCACCTGGTAAACCTGTCCGAGTCCTTTACAAGCCGGACATGCACCGTAAGGGGAATTGAAAGAAAAACTGTTGGGCGAAGGTTCCTCGTAAGATAAGCCCGTGTCTTCACACATCAATTGCCGACTATAGGAAGCCAAAACACCCTGCCCTTTCTTATTGTCCATCAACTGCACAAACATCAGGTCCTTCCCCATCTTCAAAGCCTGCTGAGCGCTCTGGCTGATCCTTAACCTGAACTCGGCATTCGCCACCATCCGATCGATCACCACTTCAATGTCGTGCACCTTATAACGGTCCACCTGCATCTTAGGTACCAGGTCACGGATCTCGCCATCCACCCTCACTTTCAAAAAGCCTTTCTTCCGGATCTCTTCAAACAACTCCCTGTAATGACCCTTACGGCCACGTACCAAGGGAGCAAGGATCGATATCTTCTTCCCCTGAAATCTTTTAAAAATGTTCTCAATGATCTCTTCTTCCGAGAACTTGATCATCTTCTTGCCGGTATTGTAGGAGTAGGCCTCGCCAGTTCGGGCATACAAAAGCCGTATAAAATCATATACTTCAGTAACCGTACCTACCGTTGAGCGGGGATTCTTGTTCGTGGTCTTCTGTTCGATCGAGATCACCGGGGAAAGTCCCGTGATCCGGTCCACATCCGGCCGTTCCATATCACCTATGAACTGCCGGGCATAGGCGCCAAAAGTCTCCATATACCGACGCTGCCCCTCCGCATAGATGGTGTCAAAGGCCAGGGACGACTTCCCGCTGCCGCTGATGCCCGTGATCACGACCAATTTATTCTTGGGAATAGCGATATCTATATTCCTGAGGTTATGGACCCTCGCCCCCAGTACTTCGATCACATCCTGACTCATCCTGTAAAATTAATCAATGCAGCACCTTAAAGTTTTAAAAAAAACAACCCATTATGCACATTCTTCACATTTTTCATATTTGTCACATTTCCCTATATTTGTTATCCAGTTCTTTATTTTTTTATCCAGAAAGGCTGAGGGAAATGGCCCTTTGACGCCTTGACAACCTGTCTCCGAGATAAGGTGTCACCGCCATCCCGTACCGTGTACGGGACCGATATGTCAGTTCTAGCTATGAACGTGGTTCATCTTCAAGCTCTCTGACTAAGGAGAGTTTTTATCAGACTTCCTGGATACTCAACTAAAGTTCGGATTCAATTAATTCGATCATTTCACCTAACAACAAGGATCATGAGTAATCTTCATTTCGACACACTTCAATTGCACGCAGGTCAGGAAGTTGACCCAACAACAGGATCAAGGGCCGTTCCCATTTACCAAACCACTTCTTACGCTTTCAAAAATTCTGAACATGCCGCGAACCTGTTCGGCCTGAGAGAGTTTGGCAACATCTACACCCGGATCATGAACCCGACAACAGATGTTTTCGAAAAAAGAATTGCAGCGCTGGAAGGCGGAGTTGCCGCACTTGGCACCGGATCGGGCCAGGCGGCCCAGTTCCTAGCACTGAACAACATCCTACAGGCCGGCGATAATTTTGTAAGCACCTCTTTCCTATATGGCGGAACTTACAACCAGTTCAAAGTGGCTTTTAAACGTTTAGGCGTTGACGTTAGATTTGGAAACGGGGATGATGTGGAAAGTTTTGTACCGTTGATCGACAAGAATACCAAAGCCATTTACCTGGAGACCATTGGAAATCCCCGGCTGAATATTCCTGATTTTGAAAAATTCGCTGCTCTGGCCAAAGAATATGACCTGCCACTGATCGTTGACAATACTTTTGGTGCAGGCGGATATCTCTGCAGACCTTTGGAATGGGGAGCAAATATTGTGGTTGAATCAGCCACAAAATGGATAGGCGGCCATGGCACCAGCATTGGCGGCGTAATCGTGGATGGCGGAAATTATAATTGGGGCAACGGGAAATACCCGCAATTCACTGAACCATCCGAAGGGTATCACGGACTGAAATTCTGGGATATTTTTGGAGAGGGCAACCCCCTGGGCCTGCCTAATATCGCTTTCATCATCAGGGCCCGGGTAGAAGGCCTTCGTGATTTTGGATCTGCGCAAAGTCCTTTCAATTCATTCCTGCTCATTCAAGGCCTCGAGACGTTATCATTACGCGTGCAGCGTCATGTTGAAAATGCGTTGTCGCTGGCAAAATGGCTGGAAGCACATCCACAAGTCAACTACGTATGGTATCCCGGACTGGAAAGCAGTCCTTACCATTCTCTGGCAAAAAAATACCTGAACGGTACCGGCGGCGGAGTACTGCAGTTTGGAGTAAAAGGCGGTAAAGAAAAAGCGGCCCAGTTCATTAATGAATTAAAACTTGCCTCACATCTGGCAAACGTGGGCGACGCCAAAACGTTGGTGATCCATCCTGCCACCACTACCCACGAGCAACTGAGCGAAGAAGAGCAGAAAGCATCGGGGGTTTTACCAGATCAGGTGAGGGTAAGCGTTGGTATCGAGTACATAGACGATATCAAAGCAGATTTTGACCAGGCATTTCTAAAGATTTCGGCAGCACAACATGCAGTTAACTGAGAAAAGGATATTTCAGACAGATAAGCCATTGACGCTGGAGTCGGGGATCACCATCCCCGGCTACCGCCTGGCTTATACCACCTGGGGAAAACATGATCCCCTGCAGTCTAATGTAGTGTGGATCTTTCATGCGCTCACGGCCAACAGCGATCCATCGGAATGGTGGCCAGGCCTGGTTGGAGAAGGAAAGCTTTTCGATCCTTCACACCATTATATCATTTGCGTGAATATGCCGGGGAGCTGCTATGGCAGCATAGGACCATTGTCCGAAAACCCTGCTACCGGACAACCCTGGTATCATTCATTCCCGTTTTTTACACCGCGGGACATGATACGGGCCTACCGACCATTAAAAGATGAACTGGGTATAGAAAAAATTCACATTGGCATTGGGGGTTCCATGGGCGGGCAGCAATTACTGGAATGGGCGGTTGAAGAGCCGAACCTGTTTGAAAACATCATTCCCATAGCTACCAATGCCGTGCATTCCGCCTGGGGCAGGGCCTTCAATGCATCTCAACGGATGTGCATTGAAACAGATCCCAGCTGGGCAGCCAAAGATGCATCGGCGGGCTTGAAAGGTATGGAAGTAGCGCGCTCCATAGCTCTGCTAAGTTACAGGCACTACAATACCTTTGAAACAACGCAACGTGATGATGACAGGCTGGAAAATTTCAGAAGCGAAAGTTACCAGCGCTACCAGGGACTGAAACTGTCTAAACGATTCAACGCTTTCAGCTACCATACACTCTCCAAAGGAATGGATTCGCATAACCTCGGAAGAGGAAGAGGCGGCGTGATCAAGGCCTTACATTCCATCAAAGCCGCAACACTCTCTATTGGAGTGGAATCGGACCTGCTCTATCCCGTGCCGGAACAGAAATTCCTCGCGGACCACATTCCCGGTGCAGCCTATGTTTCCATTGACTCATTGTACGGGCACGACGGCTTCCTGTTGGAATATGAAAAAATTGAAAAACTGATCGGGGATTTTATCAAACCCGAAAAAGAAACTTTACCCATAAAAAAAGAACATGGACGCCCATAAAAAACTAACCATTGGATTATTTGGATTTGGCGTAGTAGGGGAAGGATTGTACAAAGTATTACAGCAAACCTCTTCGCTCAGCGCGGAAATTAAAAAAGTCTGCATCAAGGACCCAACCAAGAAAAGAAATGCGCCGGACAACCTGTTTACTACTGAGCCCAATGACATTGTGAACGACCCGGAGATCAATGTGGTGGTAGAGGTGATCAATGAAACAGAGCCCGCTTTTCATATTGTATCCACCGCATTGAAAAACGGGAAAGATGTGGTGAGCGCCAGTAAAAAAATGCTGGCTGAGCACCTTCCGGAACTGCTGAGGCTGCAAAAGGAAACCGGTCGTTCCCTCCTCTATGAATCTTCTGCCTGCGCTTCTATCCCTGTGATCAGGAATTTGGAAGAGTACTACGACAATGACCTGCTGCATGGCATCAAGGCCATTGTAAACGGATCGACCAATTTCATCCTGACAAAAATGTTTGAAGATAAGCTCGACTTTAGGCAGGCCTTGTTGCTGGCTCAACAGTTGGGTTTTGCCGAAGCGGATCCAGCCCTGGACGTAGAAGGCTATGACGCCCTGAACAAATGGACCCTGTTGCTCAACCATGCCTATGGCATTGTCACGGCTCCGGAAAATATCACTTTCACCGGTATTCAGAATATCCAACAGCAGGATGCCATTGTTGCGGAAGAAAAGCATTTCTCCATCAAGCTGGTGGGCCAGGCCCAGAAACTGAAAAATGGAGGTGTAGCTGCTTTTGTGATCCCCCAGTTTGTGAAGCAGGATGATCACCTGGCCTTTGTGAAAAACGAATACAATGGCGTAGTGATCGAGAGTGGGTTCTCCGACAAGCAATTCTTCTACGGAAAAGGTGCGGGAAGTTTCCCTACAGCGTCTGCCGTATTAAGTGATATCTCTGCCTTACGTTACCAGTACAGGTACGAGTACAAGAAACTATACCATCATACCCCAAATGTTTTGAATGATGATTTTTATGTGAAGGCGTATGTAAGCTTTACAGACTGGAAGCATATCCCCCGCGATCACTTCGAATCGATCGATGAATGGCATGCCGATGAAGAAAGAAAATACCTGGTGGGGATTTTACCATTCAGTGAACTAAAATATAACAGCTGGTGGAAAGAAAACAGTGTGTCGCTCATCCTTTTTCCTGATCCTGTTATTGAGGACATTGATACCAGAAAATTGAAGAAAAGGAGTTTGGAGTTGGCAGGGATCATCTAATGGAATTAATGCCGGATGACAGATCAACGTTCTGTTGCAAGGTCCGATAAGAGAACCTGCTTCGAAAAAATGAATGGCAATGAATACGAAGGGAGATGAAAGTCTCCCTTTTTTATTTCGCCGCTAAGGCCAGCTGCTTATCAAGATAAGCCTTACCCATAGCCACTTCCTTGTCGAAATCCTTGAACCGGGCCTCCATCATGATCTTACCCTTATATCCGATCCGGTTCATTGCTTTGAAGTAGGGAACAAAATCTACTCCCCTTTTACCCGGGTATGCCCTTTCCTCCTTTTCAGCGATATGCACGTGCACCAGGATCCCTTTTGCCTGATCGATGACCTCGGCGGGTTCATTCTCCATCAACATGTGATAGACATCGGCTGTGAGGCGGAAATTGGGATGGTCCACCGCTTTTACATACTGAATAGCCTGGGAAAGGGAAAGAACGAAATTCGTTTCAGTATAGTTGAGGTTTTCAATGGCGATGATGCGTTTGTATTTAGCCGCAACACTGGCCATCTTGCGGACAATATCTATAAACTGTTTGGAGGCCCTGACAGAGTCGTACCCCGGGGGTAGCCTGCGCGACCCGCCACTGCCCAGCACAATGATCCTAACCCCTACTTGTTTGCATCGCCTCATTATGGTATCTACATAACCCAGCACCAATGGTTCGTTCAGCTGATCGCCCACGAGTTTGATATCCCCCGGAAAAAAAACGTTCACGGCGCCAAGTTTCACTTTGGCCGACTTAAACTTTGCAAGGTTTTCTTTAAACTGTTCCTCATTCACTTTACGTGGAGAAAAACTGTTCACCACGTTTTCTTCAATGTACCGGATTCCTGCCGCAGATACCACGGAATCCCGATCAACGGCTGCTACTACCCCAACTTCCGGGCCCGACTGGAAAAAAGACATAATGAGGATAAGCAGAATGATCATTTCATTGAGTATTATAATTGGACTGACGACCAAGGTAATGATAAATCTCCAGCGAAACACTTCATAAGATGCTGATCTAATTTGAGCCGGGACTTTTATATATCATTATCTCCGGGCGAGCTAAATCTGCGTATCTTTCAGCCTGGAAGTGATAAAGCCAGCGATCGGCTCCCAACACTGTACCGCTCCTCCCCTCCTTTTGAAATAATCCTGTTTAACAACGTTCCGTCGAGCTTTCTTGAAAGCCAGGGGAATGAAACCGCTATTCTAAACCTTACAAAAGATATCACCTGAAAGTCAAACCCATTCAAGAGATCTTGTCATCGATAGGAATATCGTTTCCAGGTAATAATCTGCTGGAAAAATATGCGAGCGAACTGCCGCCTTTAAGAGCTGAATTATTTGGCGGAGAACAAATGACTCACCATGGTAGAATCCTTGCGGGCAGACATAAACTGCAAGCTGCGCCCGCTGCAAACATCTTACTCAAACGGCTTTCCGAAAATGAAGTTCAACTGCTTGAAGTTCATCAGCTGCTTACTGAAGCGGTCAAAACCGAAAAACGGATCATACCAGCGGGCGAATGGCTTCTGGATAACTTCTACCTCATTCTGGAGCAAATACAGACCGGAAAAAAACATCTTCCAAAAAAATACAGTGAAGACCTGCCCTTGTTGGTCAACGGACAATCAGCGGGCCTGCCCAGGGTTTATGACATCGCCATAGAAATCATTTCACATAGCGACGGGCGAATTGACTTGAAGAATCTGGGTACTTTCATAACTGCTTACCAAACCATCACCCCATTAAAACTTGGAGAACTTTGGGCCATCCCCATCATGTTGCGATTGGCGCTGATCGAAAATCTTAGACGGTTGTCGACCAAGATCGCTTTTGGCCGTATCAACCAGAATCTTGCCGAATACTGGGCTGAGCAAATGACTACGAAGTCGGAGAAAGATCCCAAAAACCTGATTCTTGTCATCGCCGACATGGCAAGGTCTAACCCCCCGATGGATAGCGCTTTCGTTGCTGAATTGACGCGCATGTTACAAGGCAAGGGGCCTGCGCTGGCCCTTCCCCTCAACTGGATCGAACAACGCCTATCGGAAACCGGGCAAACAAGCACAGAACTGATCAATGGTGAAATTCAAAAACAGGCCACCGACCAGGTTTCCATGAGCAATAGCATCGGTAGTCTCAGATTTCTTGGAAAAGTAGACTGGCGCGAATTTGTAGAATCTATAAGCATTGTTGAACAAATTCTAAGCAGCGATGAAACTTATCCGGAAATGGATTTCCAAACGCGTGACAATTATAGACACGTAGTGGAAAAAATTTCCAGATTCAGCAAACTGTCAGAAAAAGAAGTTGCTCAACTTGCTATTCATTTTGCAGAAAACGCCTTCGAAACACCGAAAAGATCAACAGCCGAGACTCATGTGGGATATTACCTCGTGGGGAAGGGTATCGGAATAACCAAAAAGAGCGCAAAAGTTTCTTTTCCCCTGCGTGACAGGCTGCAGGAATTGGTAAGACTATATCCCCTGACCATTTATGCCGGGTTGATCATGATCATCACGTTGGTCATAGCCGGAAGTTTGACCGCGCGGGCCCATGGGAACGGCACCGCAATATGGCTGCTGATCATCGTAGCAATCCTGTCCATGCTAAGCGCGAGCCATTTGGCCGTAACCGTTGTAAACTGGCTCGTGACACTGTTTGTTCAGCCCAGGCTGGTTTCTAAAATGAACTATACAAAAGGAATAAAGGCTGAGTCAAGGACACTGGTGGTCATTCCTGCTATGCTGAACAGTATGGTACAAATGGAAGCACTGGTGGAATCACTGGAAGTCTACTTCCTTGCTAACAAAGACAAATACCTGCACTTTGGCTTATTGACCGATTTCACAGATGCGCTCACCGAAACCGTGCCGGAAGATGAACAGGTTTTATTCTGGGCAAAGCATAAGATTGAAGGCCTGAACAAAAAATACAACAGCAAGGACAACAGCATTTTTTTTCTATTTCACAGACCCCGGAAATGGAATGATATCGATAAACGCTGGATGGGATATGAACGAAAAAGGGGTAAACTCACTGATCTTAATGCCATACTTCGCGGCGAAAGCAGTGATCATTTTTCCCTCGTTATCGGTAATCAATCGCTATTCAAGGGAATAAAATATGTGATCACCATTGATTCCGACACCCAGTTGCCCCGGGATTCGGCACGCAGCATTATTGCTTCGATGGCCCATCCGTTAAATAAACCTCAATACGACGAAAAAAAGCAAAGGGTCACAGAGGGCTATGGTATTTTACAGCCCCGGGTGGCCCTCAGTTTGACAGGTTCGGAAAATTCCCTGTATGCACAACTGCATGGCACTGATTTAGGCATCGACCCCTATACACGGGCCGTTTCGAATGTATACCAGGACCTGTTTGACGAAGGCTCTTTTATCGGCAAGGGAATTTATGACGTAGACGTATTCAGAAAAGCGTTAGCCAACCGCTTTCCGGAAAACAGGATCCTTAGCCACGATCTACTCGAAGGGTGTATACTGCGTTCCGGTTTCCTAAGCGATATTCAACTGTACGAAGAATATCCGTCCAGGTACAGCGCAGATGTAAAGAGAAGGCATCGTTGGATAAGAGGTGACTGGCAAATTGCAGCCTGGGCCCTGCCATTGGTTCCCGGCATTCAAAAAGGGCTTTTCAGAAATTCGTTATCGGCCTTATCCAGATGGAAGATATTTGATAATCTCCGCAGAAGCCTGGTGCCGTTTGCGCTGATCGTTCTACTCATTGCGGGCAGTACGGTATTAAATGATGCTCTTTTCTGGATTGGTATCATCACTGCAATACTACTTCTACCTGCGTTGATCATTGCAGCAAGGGAGATCCTTCATAAGCCAAAAGACATTCTGCTCGAGCAGCATTTCAAAGATTCCATTCAGTCCATTCTGAACAATATCTATCAAACCATATTTACCCTGGCCTGCCTGCCCTATGAAGCCTATTTCACTATTGACGCTATTCTCCGTTCCTTCTGGAGAATGGTGGTTTCACGCAAGCACCTGCTCGAGTGGAACAGGTCTGATGATCCCGGATTTGATCAACAACAAAACATGGTAGAGTTGTACCGCACCATGTGGATTGCTCCCGCGATGGCTTTATTGGTCTTTATCTACCTGACCATCCAAAAACCGATGGCCCATATCTTCACAGATCCCATTCTTATCCTGTGGGCCTGTTCACCCGCCATAGCATGGTATTTGAGCAGACCACTCGTTTCACGCATTGTCAGTTTACATGGCGGGCAGATCAACTTCCTGCGTAAACTTGCCCGTAGAACCTGGGGCTATTTCGAAGACTTTGTTACCCCCATGGATAACTGGCTGCCGCCAGACAACTACCAGGAGCACCCCGTGGAAAGAACCGCGCACAGAACCTCGCCAACTAATATCGGGCTTTCCCTGATGGCTAATCTGTCTGCAGTAGATTTTGGATACATAACAGTAGGCCAGTTCATAGAGCGTACCACCAACACCTTCAATAGCCTGCAGAAAATGGAACGGTATCGGGGTCATTTTTACAACTGGTACGATACCCTTACCCTCCAGGCATTACCTCCACGTTATGTTTCCACCGTAGACAGCGGAAACCTCGCAGGGCAGCTGCTTACGTTGCGCCAGGGAATATCAGCCATGCCGGATGAGCCTGTCATTGGCATCCAGCTGTTCAAGGGTTTGCAAGACACAATCCAGATCATCAAATCAGAAGCGAAAGACAAAAACAGCTGCAAAGAGTTGCTGCACACGTTGAACACCATTATCACACTCAAGCCATTTACCCTGAAGGCAATCTTTCCACCTTTTTCAAAACTGGTTGCCGATGCAGAGGCAATACATTATCGATCCATAGAAAAGGGCGAAAGTATGCCATGGCTACCGGCGATGATATCGCAATGCAGGCATATTCAAAACGAATTATCATTGTTAGCACCCTGGTTGGCACATACGCCGATTCCTGAAAATTTTTCGAAACTGTTCGATATGGATAAGGTTCCTGACCTGCACGAGCTTTCCGTGTTGGGCGCCATGATATCGGCTGAACTGAAAGGAACAGAAATACTGAGCAGGGATGAGGAATACCAACTGGAAGTACTACTTGGCTTGCTTGAACAAGTTAGCGAAGTGGCACGTAAGAGAATCGGCATACTTGACGAGCTGAACAGGATATGCCATGAGCTTTCAGACATGGAATATGACTTTCTGTACGACAAAACCCAGCACTTGCTGACCATAGGTTACAATGCCGACGAACATCGGAGGGACCTCAGTTATTATGATCTTCTTGCGTCTGAAGCAAGGTTAAGTACGTTCGTAGGGATTTCACAGGGAAAGCTTCCACAGGAAAGCTGGTTTGCACTGGGCCGGCAGCTCACCAATGCCGGTGGAGATTCCGTTTTGCTTTCATGGAGCGGATCTATGTTCGAATACCTGATGCCGCTGCTGTATATGCCAACGTATGAGAACACACTATTACATCAGACCTATAAGGTCATGGTGAAGCGACAGGTGGAATATGGCAGGCAACTCGGGGTGCCCTGGGGTATCTCTGAGTCAGGTTATAACCAGGTGGACACACACCTGAACCTTCAATACCGTGCATTTGGCGTTCCTGAACTTGGCCTGAAGCGCGGACTCAGCGAAGACCTCGTAATAGCTCCTTATGCGACGGTGATGGCGCTGATGGTGGATCCTGAGGAAGCATATAAGAACCTGCAACAGCTCTCTGTAAATGAATTTGAGGGTCAATACGGATATTACGAAGCTATTGACTATACGCCTTCACGGGTGCCACGGGGAAAGACCAATGTGGTGATCAAATCATTTATGGCACACCACCAGGGCATGAGCCTTTTATCATTGGCATACCTGCTATTAGACAGGCCTATGCAAAAAAGATTTGAGCGGGAACCTCAGTTCCAGGCAACATTACTATTGCTGCAGGAGCGAATCCCCAAAGCTACCAAGTTCTTCTCTCCGCCACCCGACGTAGCCGACATCAATGTAGAATCGGGAGAAACAGAAATGCGGATCATAAAAAATCCCAATTCGATCATTCCGGAAGTTCAGCTATTATCCAATGGCCATTACCATGTGATGGTCACTAATGCCGGCGGTGGATACAGCCGATGGAAAAACATGGCGGTCACCAGATGGAGAGAAGATACAACCTGTGATAACTGGGGTAATTTCTGCTACATCCGCGATCTTGAAAAAGGCAATTTCTGGTCATCATCGCATCAACCCTCGGTAAAATCCACAGCAAACTACCAGGCTGTTTTTTCACAAGGCCGCGCTGAATTTCGCCGGGATGATAACGACATAGAAACCCATACAGAGATTGCGGTTTCACCGGAAGATGATGTAGAGATCAGAAGGATTCGCATTACCAATCGCTCAAGGAAACGCCGATCCATAGAACTGACCAGCTATGCAGAAGTGGTACTTACTACGCCGATCGCAGATGTTCTTCATCCGGCATTCAGCAATCTTTTTGTTCAAACCGAGATCCTGCCAGCCAAAAATGCAATTCTCTGCACCAGGAGACCAAGATCAGAAGAAGAACGTCCCCCATGGATGTTTCATGTAATGAAAACTGACGCTGCGGATATTCAACTGATCAGCTATGAAACAGACCGGATGAAATTTATCGGGCGGGGTAACACGGTTATCAGCCCGCTGGCTATGAATCAGGAAATGCCTTTGTCCGGAACTCAAGGCGCGGTATTGGACCCTGTAGTGAGTATACAATACAGGCTGATGATGGATCCGATGGAGACAATTACCCTTGACCTTGTTTATGGAATAGCTGAAACCCGTGAATCAAGTGAATTACTGATAGAGAAATACCAGGATACATCATTTATAAAACGCGCCTTTGAATTGTCGTGGACCCACAGCCAGATGGTACTCCGGCAGATCAACGCTTCAGAATCGGATGCACAATTATATGCCAGGATGGCCGGATCCATTGTGTACCAAAATCCATCCCTGCGAACAGAACCCGGCATGATCATGAAGAATAACAAAGGTCAGTCGGGTCTCTGGAGCTACTCGATCTCAGGCGACATACCCATTGTACTCCTGCAGATATCTGACCTGGAGAATATCAGCATCGTCAAACAACTGGTGCAAGCGCATGCTTATTGGAGACTGAAGGGCCTGATCGTAGACCTGGTGATCTGGAATGAGGATTATGGTGGCTACAGGCAGACGCTGCAAAGCCAGCTTTTAGCGTTGACGAGTGCGGGGCAGGAAGTGGAAGCTACTGAGAAACCGGGAGGAATATTTGTGAGGATCACAGAACAGATCGCCATTGAAGACCGCATACTGATCGAATCGGTTGCCCGAATCGTTCTTTCTGATACGAAAGGGAGCCTGGTAAGCCAGATCGGTAAACGTGGTTTCCAGAAAACCCCAATTCCCAATTTGATCCCAAAAGAATCGCTGGTATCGCACGGACAAAAACTTACGCCGGGGCAAGACCTTGACCATGATAACGGAATGGGCGGATTTTCAAAAGATGGAACGGAATATGTGATCAATACCGGTCAGCATCATACCACTCCCCTTCCCTGGGTGAATGTCATTGCCAATCCCTGTTTCGGTACGGTCATATCAGAAAGTGGACAAGCTTACACATGGCTTGAGAATGCGCACGAATTCCGATTGACTCCATGGAGCAATGATCCGGTCAGCGATTCATCTGGTGAAGCATTTTATATACGCGACGAAGAAAGTGCTAAATATTGGTCACCCACCATGCTGCCTTGCAGGGGCAGCACAGGATACATTACCAGACATGGCTTCGGACACAGTCAGTTTGAACATGTAGAAGAAGATATCAGTACCAACATGATGGTATATGTTGACACGGAAGCCGCTGTTAAATTTACGGTCATCAAGATCCGGAATTTGTCGGCCCAAAGAAGGAGGATTTCAGTAACAGGTTATGTAGAATGGGTATTGGGAGACATCAGATCCAAAACATCCATGCATATTATTACAGAAGCAGACCCAACAACAGGCGCCCTTTTGGCCAGAAATCAATACAATAAAGAATTCAACGGCAGGGTATGTTTTTTTGATGTGAGTGAATCGTCACGCACATTCAGTTTTGACAGAACTGAGTTTATCGGGCGAAACGGGTCATTACAACACCCTGATGCAATGGGAAGAGTAAAGCTTTCAGGGAAACAAGGGGCTGCCCTCGACCCCTGCGCTGCTTTGCAGACCTATTTAGATCTGGAGCCGGACGAGTCTCATGAAATAGTTTTCCTGTTAGGGTCAGGAGAGCATCACTCAGATGCCATCAGGCTGGTGCAACAATTTGGCAACCCGTTCGGGGCCTCAAATGCACTGGCAAGGGTCAAAACATACTGGCAACAAACACTGGGAAAGATCAGGTTAGAGACTCCGGACAGTGGTATAAATGTCATGGCAAACGGATGGCTGATGTATCAAACCCTTGCATGCCGTTTTTTTGCACGCTCCGGTTACTACCAATCAGGCGGAGCCTTCGGCTTCCGGGATCAGCTACAGGACGCAATGACCATCATCCATACAAAACCTGAACTGGTTCATGATCATATTATGCTTTGTGCATCCAGACAATTCGTAGAAGGCGATGTACAACACTGGTGGCATCCACCCATGGGAAGAGGCGTTAGAACAAGATGCTCAGATGATTTTCTGTGGTTGCCCTTCGTTACCTGCCACTATATTGACTTCACCGGGGATACTTCCATACTGAGTCAAAAAGCAACTTACCTCGAGGGACGTCCATTGAATGCAGATGAAGAATCTTATTACGACCTCCCCCGTATTTCCAATATTTCCGAAACATTATTTGAGCACTGTAACCGGGCAATTAAACACGGGCTTACATACGGGAAACATGCCTTGCCGCTGATTGGATCAGGTGATTGGAATGATGGGATGGACAGGGTAGGGCACCATGGAAAAGGAGAAAGTGTATGGCTTGCGTTTTTTATGTATGACATACTGATGCGGTTCAGCGTACTCGCAGAAAAATTCAATGACCCGCTGATCGCAGAAAATTACAGGAATGAAGCAACGGTATTGAAAGAAAATATAGATAAAACTGCATGGGATGGAGAATGGTACCGGCGGGCTTATTTTGACAACGGCACTCCCCTCGGCTCCATCAATAATGCCGAATGTAAAATAGATTCTATCGCACAAAGCTGGTCCGTATTATCGGGAGCAGGAGACCCCGCCCGTGCATTAATAGCGATGGATTCTGCCTATAAAAATTTAGTCCGAAAAGAAAGTAGATTAATTCAATTGCTTGACCCTCCTTTTGACAAATCTGATCTCAATCCGGGGTACATCAAGGGTTATGTACCGGGTGTGAGGGAAAACGGGGGGCAGTACACCCATGCTGCCATTTGGCTGGTGATGGCATTTGCAAAGTTGAAAAACAAGGAGAAAGTGCAGGAATTGTTGACCATGATCAACCCTGTTTATCATGGCAGTACCCGTGAACAGATCGGCATTTATAAGGCGGAACCATATGCTGTTGCCGCGGATGTCTATTCAGTTGATCTTCATGCAGGACGTGCAGGCTGGACCTGGTATACAGGATCTGCGGGTTGGATGTACAGATTGATGATTGAGTCAGTAATCGGGCTTAACCGGGAAGGAGAAACGTTAAGGCTGGATCCCTGCATCCCGGACGATTGGAAATCCTTCACCGTCCACTATCAATACCGGGA
>Ga0164292_10000468_pt1 | contig 31513 bp, 31 predicted proteins | sample GEODES117metaG_FD_111486 | JGI IMG/M metagenome (GOLD analysis project Ga0164292, IMG submission 111486) | Eutrophic lake water microbial communities from Lake Mendota, Wisconsin, USA - GEODES117 metaG | ecosystem: Environmental > Aquatic > Freshwater > Lake | place: USA: Lake Mendota...
CGCGAATTGGGGTTGACCTACACCAACGAATTTGCCATGCAAGCGCGCAAACGCTTCAAGGTTTAGCCCGGCTTGTTGGCGGTTTGTCGCCGCTTTTTGCCAGCAGCGGCCTTGGTTTTTTTGGCTTTGCCGGGCAACATCAGCATGACTTTCTGCCCAGGCTTCAAGCTGCTGTTGAGGGCCAGTTTGTTCCAGTCTGCCAGTTGATCAACACTGACTTTGTAGCGTTTGGCCAAGGAGGCCATGGTGTCGCCCTTGCGTGCTTTCACCACTTGTTTGCGCAGCACTTGTTCAGGTGCCAAGTTCAACTGGCCGGTGTCGGCCAATTTTTCAGACACATCTTTTTGGTGACTGATGCTGCGCGGAACCAACAGCGCCGAACCCGCCTTGATGAGCATGCGCGGCGGGATTTTGTTGACCGTGCGCAGTTCTTCTTCGCTCATGCCCACGCGCTTGGCGGCATCAGCCACCTTCATGTTCTTGGGCGCAACCCAGGCGGTCCAGCTGGCCAGTTGACCGTTGTGGCTTTCCAAGTTGCGTTGGAAGATTTCGGCGTTGTCCCAGGGCAGCAGGATGTGAGGCGTGCCACTGGCCAACATCACAGGGCGATGGGCCGAGGGGTTCAAGGCTTTGAAGTCATCCATGGACACTTCCGCCAACTTGGCGATCACCGCCACATCGGCGTCGCGCGGCAGCGGCACGGTTTGAAAGTACGGGTGGTTGGGGATGGTTGGCAAGGTCACGCCCAAGCCATCGGGGTTGGCCACCAGGTTTTTCATGGCCTGCAACTTGGGCACGTACATGCGGGTTTCTGCAGGCATGCGCAACTCGGTGTAATTCAGCGGCTCGCCCAAGCGTTTGTTGCGGGCCAAGGCTTTGCCCACATTGCCTTCGCCCCAGTTGTAAGCGGCCAGGGCCAAGTGCCAGTCGCCAAACATACCGTGCAGGCGTTGCAAATAATCCAGTGCGGCGCGGGTGGAGGCCAGCACATCGCGCCGGTCATCCCGGAACGCGTTTTGTTTCAAGTCAAAGTGCTTGCCGGTGCGCGGCATGAATTGCCACATGCCGCTGGCCCTTGCAGAAGACACGGCTTGCGGGTTGAAAGCACTTTCAATGAAGGGCAGCAAAGCCAGTTCGGTCGGCATGTTGCGCTGCTCAAGTTCTTCAACGATGTGGAAGAGGTATTTGCTAGACCTTGCTGTCATGCGCTGGATGTAATCGGGCCGATCGGCATACCAACGCTCGCGGTCTTGCACCTGATCAACCGCCAAATCCGGCATGGCAAAACCACGGCGGATCCGCTCCCACAAATCCGCTGGAACATCCACCTCGGCAACCGGGGCGGTGTTCAGCGGCAGGGTCTCGATCGGCGACAGACTGTCCATCTCAGCCGTGGTGGCGATGGTGTCGGTTTGCGCCAGTGCGGCCAAGGGACTACAGATGACCAGGGCAAGCGCCCAGGTCAGTTTCTTGCATGTGTGTTGGGTCATTGGCAGGTGAAAGCGGGTGAATAGAATGCCGCAAGGACATTCTGATGAACCCACAAATTATAGGAAGCTCCGTCTCATGGGCCGATTGGCTGCAAACGCCCGCTGGGCTGTACTTGGCCGAATGGGAAACCGCGCAGTTTGACCAGGCCGTGGCCGATGTGTTTGGCTATCACGGATTGCAACTCGGTCAGCCAGACCTGCCAAGCTTGCGCAACAGCCGCATACGCCATTGCTGGATCGGCGACAACCAGCTGCAGGCCCACACCCAAGCTTCCTTGTTCACCGACCCGGTGGCCTTGCCTTTTCCCGATCAGAGTCTGGACTTGGTGGTCTTGCCCCACACCTTGGAGTTGAGCCACGACCCGCATGCCAGCTTGCGCGAAGTCGAGCGTGTCTTGGTGCCCGAGGGCAGGGTGATCATCAGCGGTTTCAACCCCATGAGCCTGTGGGGCCAACGCCAGCAGCGTGCCCGTTTTTACGCCCGCTTGGGGGTGCAAACCCATTTCTTGCCCGATGACGTGGACTTCATCGGCTATTGGCGGCTGCGTGATTGGTTGCGCTTGCTCAGCTTCGAGGTGGATGCCGGGCGCTTTGGTTGTTACCGGCCCTCGGTGCAATCGCCCCAATGGCTCAAGCGCTTTGCTTGGATGGAGAAGGCCGGTGCGCGTTGGTGGCCGATCTTTGGCGCGGCGTATTTCCTGGTGGGCATCAAACGCGTGCGCGGGATGCGTTTGATGGGGCCGGTGTGGAAACGCGCCAAGGCTTCGGCGGCCAGCGCTGTGCCCACGGTCAACAAAACACCCCAAGAGCCGCAAGCATGAGCCGCGTCATCGTCTACACCGATGGTGCTTGCAAGGGCAACCCCGGGCCTGGCGGCTGGGGCGTGTTCTTGCGTTACGGCACGGTGGAAAAAGATTTGTACGGCGGCGAATCGCAGACCACCAACAACCGCATGGAACTCACGGCGGTCATCGAGGCCTTGCGGGCCCTGACGCGGCCCTGCCAAGTGGACTTCTACATGGACAGCGAGTACGTGCGCAAAGGCATCACCGAATGGATGAGCGGCTGGAAAGCACGCGGCTGGCGCACAGCCGCCAAGCAGCCGGTGAAAAACGAAGACTTGTGGCGCAGCCTCGATGAGTTGCTGTCACAAAGCGGACACAGCATTGCTTGGCATTGGGTCAAGGGCCATTCGGGTGACCCTGGCAATGAACGCGCCGATGCGCTGGCCAACGAAGGTGTGCGCATGGTGCAAACAAGTTGATAATGAATCGATCCGGCCCACCCTCATACCCACCCCATGTCCTCTAAGAACACCAGAACTGCCATCGCCCTTGTGGCCCTTGCCGCCGCCGCTGTTGGCGGTTGGTACATCCAAAACAAACCGGTGCAAACAGCCAGCCCAGCGGGTGCGCCTGCAATGGCTGGTGCTCCCGCTTCGGGTGCGCCTGCCTCGGCTGCTGCGCCTGCGGCGGGTGGCCCTGCGGCCAAACCGGGTGCACCGGGCGCTGCGCCCGGGGGGCCCCCTGCGGGACCACCGCGTGCCATGGGTGTGGAAGTAGCCTTGGTTGAAAGTGCCCCCCTGCGTGATGATGCCCAAACCGTGGGCACCTTGAAATCGAAACAAAACACCATGGTGCGCCCCGAAGTGGCCGGTCGGGTCACGGCATTGGGTTTCAGCGATGGCAGCCAGGTGCGTGCCGGTCAAACCTTGGTGCAACTTGACGACAGCTTGCAACGCGCTGAAGTTCAGCAAGCGCTAGCACAAGTGGGCATCGCTCAGTCCAACCACAAACGCAACCAAGACTTGGTGGCGCAAGGCTTCATCGCGCAACGTGCCTTGGACGAAAGCCAAGCCAGTTTGGGCGTGGCGCAAGCCCAGTTGTCCCTCACCTGCGCACGCTGGCAGCGCATGCGCATCGTCGCCCCTTATGCGGGCACGGTGGGCATTCGCACGGTGAACGTGGGCGACTATGTGAAAGACGGCGCCGATTTGGTGAACCTGGAAGACCTGGGCGCTTTGTACGTGGACTTTCGCTTGCCCGAGCGCTACCAAGGCAAGGTGGGCTTGAAGCAAACCGTGGAAGTGGTGATTGATGCCTTGCCTGGTCGCACCTTCTTTGCCCGCATCGAAGCCATTGATCCCTTGATTGATGCCAATGGCCGCGCCATCAGCGTTCGCGCCGTGTTGCCCAATGGCGGTGGTGCCGCCAAACCAGCCGTGGTGAATACCGCCAGCCAAGCCAACGCCGCTGCGGCCTCGGCCGAAGCTGTGTGCCCCTCAGGACCCTCCATGTCGGCTGACAAACCGGTGGTCCCGGGTCCGCTGCGCCCCGGTATGTTCGCCCGTGTCAATGCGCTGTTCGCTTTGAAACAAGCGGCTTTGTCGGTGCCCGAGGAAGCCATCGTGCCCATGGGCGGCAAGCAATTCGTCATCAAAGCGGTGCCGCCCGAGGCCGTGCCCAATGCGGGCCCGTTGCCGCCAGACACCAAACTCGTGTCGCTGCGCACTGAAGTGAAGCTGGGTGCGCGTCGCCCCGGCAAGGTGGAGATTTTGTCGGGCCTGAGCGCCATCGACACCGTGGTGGTGGCCGGTCAGCACCGTCTGCAAAAAGACGGCACTGCCCTGCGCGTGGTTGAGACCAGGAACTGACATGCAACTGCCCGAGCTGTCCATCCGCCGCCCGGTCTTTGCGACCGTTTTGTCCTTGCTCATCGTTTTGGTGGGCGTGGTCTCCTTCAACCGGCTCGTGATTCGCGAGTACCCGAAGATCGACAACCCCACGGTCACGGTTGAAACCCGTTATGTCGGTGCGTCCAGCGCGGTCATGGAGTCACAGGTCACCAAGGTGTTGGAAGACTCGCTCTCAGGTGTCGAAGGTTTGGATGTCATCTCGTCCATCAGCCGCCAAGAGCAAAGCCAAATCACGGTCAAGTTTTTACTCTCCCGCGACCCCGATGCGGCAGCCGCTGATGTACGCGACAAAGTCTCAAGGGTGCGGCAACGCCTGCCCACCGGAATCGATGAACCGGTCATCTCTAAAGTGGAGGCCGATGCTTTTCCGGTCATTTGGATCTCGTTCAATTCGGACACGCTCAACACCTTGCAACTGAGCGATTTGGCCAATCGGCTGGCCAAGCCCATGATGCAAACCGCGCCCGGCGTGGCCGATGTGCGGGTGTTTGGTGAACGCAAATACGCCATGCGGATTTGGCTCGACACCGACCGCTTGGCCTCGTACAAGCTGACGCCGCAAGACGTGGAAGATGCGTTGCGCCGCGCCAATGTGGAAGTGCCGGCGGGCCGGGTGGAAAGCCAAGCGCGAGAGTTCAACGTCACCACCGCCACCGATTTGCGCACCACCACCGAGTTCGAGGACATCGTGGTGCGCACCGTCAACGGCATGCCGGTTCGCATTGGCGATGTGGCGCGTATTGAGCAAGGCCCCTTGGCCGAACGTTTCTCGGTGCGCTACAACAGCAACGAATCCATCGCACTGGGTGTGCTGCGCAACGCCACGGCCAATCCTTTGGAGTTGAGCAAAGCCATCACCGCCATGTTGCCGCGCATCAAAGAAAACCTGCCCCCGGGTGTGCGCATTGAGGTGGCCAACGACTCCTCGGTGTTCATTGAGAAATCCATCGAAGCCGTTTTCCAAACCATTTTGGAAGCCGCTGCGCTGGTGTCTTTGGTGATCTTCATTTTCTTGCGCACCTTGCGAGCTTCCATCATTCCCTTGGTCACCATTCCGGTGGCCCTGATTGGCAGCTTTGCCTTGATGGCCTTGTTTGGTTTCTCCATCAACTCGCTCACGCTGCTGGCGCTGGTGCTCGCCATTGGCTTGGTGGTGGACGACTCGATCGTGGTGTTGGAGAACATTTACCGCTACATCGAAGAGGGCATGACACCGTTTGCGGCAGCCATCAAAGGCTCGCGCGAAATTGGTTTTGCGGTGGTGGCGATGACCCTCACCTTGGTCGCGGTGTTCGCGCCTTTGGCCTTCACGCCGGGTCGCACCGGTCGCTTGTTTGCCGAGTTTGCGCTGGCCTTGGCCGGTGCCGTGCTCATTTCAGGGGTCGTGGCCTTGTCGCTCACACCCATGATGTCCTCGCTGCTGCTCAAGCACAACCCCCATCCGAGTTGGTTCGACCGGTTCATCGGCAAAGGCTTGGATGCCATGACGGATGGGTACAGCCGCTTGCTGAATTGGACCTTGACCGCTTGGCAGTTCGGTCGGGTGCAGTTTTCTAGACGTTGGTTGGTGGTGGCCATCATGTTGGCCGCGGCGGGTGGTTCGTGGCAATTGCTCAAAGCCGCGAAAAGCGAACTCTCGCCCATGGAAGACCGGGGCGTGATTTTGATCGTCATCAACGGGCCCGACGGTGCCACCCTGGAGTACACCGCCAAGTACGTCAACATGCTGGAAAAAATCGGTCGCAAGTACAACGAGTTCGATAAATTCTTTGCTGTGGTGGGCAACCCCACGGTCGCGCAAGGTGCGGTGTTCTTGGGTGCTTTGCCTTGGGACCAGCGGAAAAAATCCACGCTCGACTTGGCGCGTGAAATGATGCCCAGCGTGGCCGGTTTGCCCGGCGTCATGGCCTTTCCCATCACACCCCCGTCACTCGGCCAAGCGTTTCGCGAGCGTCCTTTGAATTTCGTGGTGCTGACGAACGACTCCTACGAAAACCTGGCCCAGGTGACCAAAACCATGCAGGATGAAATTGCCAAGAACCCCGGTATCTTGAGTGTGGACGTGGACCTGCGCCTCAACAAACCCGAGATCAGCATGGAAGTCGATCGCGAGCGTGCCGCCGATGTGGGTGTGCCGGTGGACGCGATTGCGCGAGCCGTGGAAACCGCCATGGGTGGCCGCATGGTGACCAAGTTCAAGCGCGATGGCGAGCAGTACGACGTGGTGGTTCAAACCGATGCCAAGGACCGCAATTCGCCCTTGGACATCGAGAAAATTTTCGTGCGCGGCAAGGGCGACGCCATGGTGCCGCTGTCCTCCTTGGTGATTTTGAAAGAAGTGGTGGTGCCGCGCGAACTGAACCATTTTGCCCAGCGCCGCAGCGTCAGTTTCACTGCCAACTTGGCCCCCACCTATTCCTTGGGCCAAGCCCTGGACTTCATGAAGGAGGTCAGCGCCAAAGTCTTGAAGCCGGGCTACAGCACCGATGTGAACGGCAGTTCACGCGAGTTTGTGCAGTCCTCGGGCTCGCTCACCGGCGTGTTCGTGTTGGCCCTGGTGTTCATCTTCTTGGTGTTGGCCGCGCAGTTTGAAAGCTTTGTCGACCCGTTCGTCATTTTGTTGTCGGTGCCGCTCTCGATGGTGGGGGCTTTGTTGGCGCTGAAATGGACCGGCAGCACCTTGAATGTGTACAGCCAAATCGGGCTCATTACTTTGGTGGGCCTGATCACCAAGCACGGCATTTTGATTGTCGAGTTTGCCAACCAGTTGCGGGCCACGGGCTTGAACCCCATGGAGGCGGTGCACCGCGCTGCCACCTTGCGGCTGCGCCCCATCCTGATGACCACCGGTGCCATGGTGCTGGGCGCGATTCCGCTGGCGCTGGCCACTGGCGCAGGCTCAGAAAGCCGTCAGCAAATTGGCTGGGTGATTGTGGGCGGCATGAGCTTGGGAACCTTGCTCACCATCTTCGTGGTGCCCACCATGTACTCGCTGTTTGCCCGCCAAGCCACACCGGGTCCGAACGCGACGCCCTTTGAGGACACAACGCCTTCTCCTGCCTGATGCTGTTGAGAGCTTGGTTGTGATGCAAGCCGATGTCGTGGTTGTCAAAGGCCACACTGGTTGTGGGTGGAACCTCAAGCAGCTGTTGGGGTCCGGGCAGCAGACAATTCAGCCGCCGATGTAGCTCATCTCGACGCGTTTTTGGCCGGGAACGGGCGGCGGTTGCAGGTTCTGGCCACGCAACTCCGAGTAGCGGTCCTCGCGCTCGTGCCAAATGAGGCCAATCGCTGAGGCGATGTCAGCGTCCGAGGTGCCGTTGCGCAACAGGGTACGCAAATCAAAGCCTTGCGCTGCAAACAAACACAAATAAAGCTGGCCTTCGGTGGACAGACGCGCACGGTTGCAGTCGCTGCAAAACGCCTGCGTCACGCTGCTGATGACGCCAACTTCACCCAAAGCCGGGTCGAACACGCCTTGCGCGTTGGCGTAGCCCCAGCGCTGCGCAGTTTCGCCGGGTGCCGAAGCTTCCAGTGGCACCAGGGGAAATTCAGATTGCAACATCTTGATGAGCTCGGCCGAGGGCACCACTTCGTCCATTTGCCACCCGTTGGTTTCGCCGACATCCATGTACTCGATGAAACGCAGGGTGAGGCCACTGCCTCGGAAGTGCCGAGCCATGGGGATGATTTCACTCAGGTTGGTGCTTTTCTTCACGACCATGTTGATCTTCAGGCCGCTGAAACCGCCTTTAGCGTCGCGCCCCAGCCCCACCTCTTTGGCGGCTTCGATGCCGTCCAGCACATCGGCCACGGGGAAATCCACGTCGTTCATGGCGCGGAAGATGGGGTCGTTCAAGCCGTCCAAGCTCACCGTCACGCGTTGCAAACCCGCGGCTTTCAAACTGGCGGCCTTGCGTCGCAGCAAAGATCCATTGGTGGTTAGTGTCAGGTCAAGGGGCAGGCCATCGGGGGTGCGCAGCGCGGCCAGTTGCTCGATCAGCACTTCCAAGTTTTTGCGCAGCAGCGGCTCACCCCCGGTCAGGCGCAGCTTTTGCACGCCGTGCGACACGAACAGGCGGGCGATGCGGGTGATTTCTTCAAAGCTTAAAAGCGAGGTTTGCGGCAGGTATTTGTAATCAGCGTTGAAGACTTCCTTGGGCATGCAGTAGTTGCAGCGGAAGTTGCAGCGGTCGGTGACGCTGATGCGCAGGTCGCGCAGCGGGCGGCCGCGTTTGTCGCCCAGCAGGCCAGTGGCGGGGATGGGCGAGGTGGGAACGACGGCGGGGCGGTTGCGCAGGTCGAAGAGGGAGATGACGCGTTCTGACATACTGACATTGTGCCTTGTCCGGCTCAACATGCTGGTTTGTAGGGCTTGCCACCCACGGTTTTCCTTTAAGTCACGCGAGCTTGCCAACCACGGTGGGCTCGGCCGACGCTCACCGCCGCAAGCGGCAACGTTCGCGCGGTCCGACCCACCATGTTCGCCAAGCTGAAGAGGATGGATTGGCTGACTAAATGACTGAAAGCGATTTTTTGCAATCCGTTCCTCCTTGCGCTGAAACATCACTTCAGAGCCGTCCGGCCTGGGGACCATTTTTTGAGCGAAAGACCAGAAAAATGAGTCCCCATGGCGGGCGGCTAAAGCGTGACTTTTAGAAGAAGACGACTACATCGTGACTTTTTAAAGCCAGAAGAAGCCACGCTGGGTTGATTGAGCGACTAATGAGCTGAAGCTGAAAGCCCCGAGTCCTGATCGGCGCTATCTAAGCGGTCTAAAACGGCCAAAGCCTCGTTGACATCACCCGTCGCAGCCATCGCGCGAAAGTGATTTTCCGTGTCCCATGCCGACAAAGCGTGGGCGCTCAATTGCTCAACCAATTTATTCATGCTCAAACCTCGGCTTTGGGCCAAGGATTTCAAGCGTTGCACAGTCTCATCTGGCAGTCTGATGGTCAAGGTACTCATTTCCATTTCTCCAAACATTGTGCAGGTGTCAAAACCTGCAGTGGGCCCAACCGCAAATCCCCGCCTTGAAGGTCTCGCAAATTATGGGTGATGATGGCTTGTGCGCCACCCGCCAGGGCCAGTTCAATCAGATGGTTGTCGCCTTCGTCAGGCAGATTGGGGCGCCAACCGTAATAAACCGTGACCCATTCACCCTGCTTGGCCAATGCGGCCAGCACCTCTCGGCGATCTTGATCTGTTGATCGCTTGTCCCACACTGGACGACCCAGTAAATCTTGATACTCCAGCCAAAGTGCATTCCCAAACAAGGCCTTGAAGGGGCCTGCTAAGGCTTTGCGCAATACAACCCGCGAAGCACCACCCGCAGAGCGCATTCCCGCGACAAAGACATTGGTATCAATGACGATTCGAATCATGGGTGACAGCATATATGCTGTCAGTTAACCGCGCAACCCCTGTCACACGGCTTTCTGCAAAGGCAGAGGCGGGGTCGGTTCTTTTGAAGTCACGCTGAGCTTGCCAACCATGGTTTTGCTGCTCGCCCTTGAAGTCACGCTTAAGCTTGACAACCACGGTGGGCTCGTCCGCCGCTCACCGCCGCAAGCGGCAACGTTCGCGCGGTCCGACCCACCATGTTCGTCAAGCTGAAGTGATTTAAATGGTGAGCCTGAAATTGGCGCATGGGCGATTCGCTGACCAATGAAAACACTTCAGAGCCGCAGGCCTTAAGGACCATTTTGTGAGCGAAAGAGCAGCAAAATGGGCCCCCATTGCGGGCGGCTTGAGCGTGACTTCATGGCAGACGAGTGCCACAAGACGGGCGGCTCAAGCGTGACTTCAAGTCCGTGAGTGATACAAGTTTTCTTCAAAACGCTGAATTTAAGTATCATAAAAATGCCTGAAAGCCCTATCCCTGCTGACCCCTATGTCAAAAGCAGGGTATTTTGGTCAAGCAAAAATCACCGTGAAGCCGCACGGCCTGGGGACCATTTTTTGAGCGAAAGACCAGAAAAATGAGTCCCCATGGCGGGCGGCTAAGGCGTGAATTAATTGGAATCTGACCCCAGTTTCATCACAACCTTGACCCTTAGCCATGAAAAAAGCCCGCCGAAGCGGGCTTTTCAGCTCCAGCAAGCCAGCACAAAGCCAGCTTGCCAAAGATCCGAGGAGCTTACTTGCTCTCGGCAGCAGGTGCAGCAGGTGCCGCAGCAGGCGCATCCGCCGGTGCGCTGACCGCAGGAGGTGTGTCCACAACCGCTGGGGCCGCGATACTGCCGCCGTGGAAATGCATCATCACGGGCACGATCAGCAGCGCCACGATGTTGATGATCTTGATCAAGGGGTTGATCGCCGGGCCGGCGGTGTCCTTGTAGGGGTCACCCACGGTGTCGCCAGTGACGGCGGCCTTGTGGGTTTCAGAGCCTTTGCCGCCATGGTGTCCGTCTTCGATGTACTTTTTGGCGTTGTCCCAGGCACCGCCACCGGTACACATGGAAATCGCCACGAACAAGCCGGTGATGATGGTGCCCATCAGCAAACCGCCCAAAGCCGCTGGGCCGAGGATCAGACCAACCAAGATCGGCGCCACCACAGGCAACAAGCTGGGGATCATCATTTCTTTGATGGCGGCAGTCGTCAGCATGTCCACCGCGGTGTCGTACTCGGGCTTGCCGGTACCGTCCATGATGCCCTTGATCTCCTTGAACTGGCGGCGCACCTCCACCACCACAGCACCTGCGGCGCGGCCCACGGCCTCCATCGCCATCGCGCCAAAGAGGTAAGGAATCAGACCACCGATGAACAAGCCGATGATGACATTGGGGTCGCTCAAGTCAAACTTGATTTGTGCGCCAAAGGCTTCGAGCTTGTGGGTGTAGTCGGCAAACAGCACCAGTGCGGCCAAACCAGCGGAGCCAATGGCGTAGCCTTTGGTCACGGCCTTGGTGGTGTTGCCCACCGCGTCCAGTGGGTCGGTGATGTCGCGCACGCTGGCAGGTAGCTCGGCCATTTCGGCAATGCCACCGGCGTTGTCGGTGATCGGGCCGTAGGCGTCCAAGGCGACCACGATACCGGCCATGCTGAGCATGGCTGTGGCCGCGATGGCGATGCCGTAGAGGCCAGCCAAATCAAAGGCGCTGTAGATGGCCGCGCAGACAAACAGCACAGGCCAAGCGGTCGAGCGCATGGACACGCCCAAGCCCGCAATGATGTTGGTGCCGTGACCGGTGGTCGATGCTTGTGCGATGTGCTGCACTGGCGCGTACTGGGTGCCGGTGTAGTACTCGGTGATCCAGACCAGCGCACCAGTCAAGATCAAACCAATGGCACAGGCGCCAAACAGTCCGCTGGCGCTCAAGGCCGTGCCATCGGGCAAGGCCATGGCTGTTGGGAACATGGACTGGGTGACAAAGTAAAAGGCAATCAAGGACAAGATGCCCGAGACGGCCAAGCCTTTGTACAGGGCAGGCATCACGTTGGTCATGCCGGGGCTGGCCTTCACAAAGAAGCAACCAATGATGGAGGCCACGATGGACACACCACCCAACACCAACGGATACAGCACCATGTTCGGGCCACCGGCACCGGCCAGCAAAGCGCCCAGCACCATGGTGGCAATCAAGGTGACGGCATAGGTTTCAAACAAGTCGGCGGCCATGCCAGCGCAGTCGCCGACGTTGTCACCAACGTTGTCGGCAATCACCGCAGGATTGCGCGGGTCGTCTTCGGGAATACCGGCTTCCACTTTGCCCACCAAATCCGCGCCAACGTCAGCGCCTTTGGTGAAAATGCCGCCGCCCAATCGGGCGAAGATGGAAATGAGTGAAGAGCCAAAGGCAAACCCGATCAGCGGATTGAGCAAGCCAGCCAGCGCTTTGCCGTCAGCTGGCACGCCAGCGCGGGTCAGGAACCAGTAAAAACCGGTCACACCCAAGAGGCCCAAGCCCACCACCAGCATGCCGGTGATGGCGCCGCCGCGAAACGCGACATCCAGCGCGGGTCCAATGCCTTTGGTGGCCGCTTGTGCGGTACGGACATTGGCTTTCACGGACACGTTCATGCCGATGAAGCCGCAAGCGCCAGACAACACGGCACCCAGCACAAAGCCCACGGCACTCAACGGGTCCAACACCCAGGCAATGAGGATGGCCAAGACCACGCCGACCATGGCGATGGTTTTGTATTGGCGAGCCAAATAAGCCGCTGCGCCAGTTTGAATTGCCGCTGCAATTTCCTGCATGCGGGCATTGCCTGCATCTTGGGAAAGAATCCAGCTGCGGGCCCAAAACCCGTAAATCACGGCGATGAAGCCGCAAATGAGCGCAAATACAAGCGCTGTAGAACCAGTCATAAGATCTCCTTGGATAGTTTCGCGATGAGGTGGGGCCACGCAACCGGTTGTTTGACACCACCACTGCGTTGCTTCCTCACACACTCACACCGAGGTTGATTGGCCAACTCGGCGAATGTAAGGGATTCGAATGACTCTTTTCCCAGAAACAGCCTGAGTGCGTCAGAAAAATCAGGGTAATTACTGACAAAATAGCGCAGTTTTTCATTTCCCTTTTCATTTCAAGAGATTTTCAACATGTCCCTCGACAACGTCACCGCTGGCAAGAACGCTCCCCACGAATTCAATGTGATCATCGAAATCCCGATGAACGCCGACCCGATCAAGTACGAAGTGGACAAAGAAACCGGCGCCATCTTCGTCGACCGCTTCATGAGTACAGCCATGCACTACCCCACCAACTACGGTTATGTGCCCAAAACCATCAGTGGTGACGGCGACCCGGTGGACGTCTTGGTCATCACGCCCGTGCCGCTCATTCCAGGCGTCGTCGTGCCGTGCCGCCCCATCGGCATTTTGAAAATGGAAGACGAAGCGGGCATGGACGGCAAGGTCTTGGCCGTGCCCACCGACAAAATTTTGTCCATCTACACCCAATGGCAAAAACCCGAAGACTTGAACCCGATGCGCTTGAAAACCATCGCGCATTTCTTTGAGCACTACAAAGATTTGGAGATCGGCAAGTGGGTGAAGATTTTGGGCTGGGAAGGCCCCGAGGCAGCACGTCAAGAAGTGCAGGACGGCATGAGCAATTACAAAAAAATCAAAGGCTGATCAGTCGCTGCGCTTGAACGGATTGCGCTCGTCCAAGTGCGCCATGTAGTTGTCCACGCCGCGGCCTTCGCGCGCTAAGAAATCGGCCACCGCCTGCGCAAAGCGGGGGTCGGCCAACCAGTGACCACTGTGGGTGCTGGTGGGCATCAAGGCCCGCGCCATCTTGTGCTCTCCTTGCGCACCGCCTTCAAAGCGTTGCACACCGTGTTCAATGCACCATTGCAATGGTTGGTAATAGCAAGCTTCAAAGTGCAAACAATCCACCCGCTCGGTGGCGCCCCAATAGCGGCCATAGGCCACGGCATCGTTGTGACCAAGGTGGTGGATGCCAATCAAACTGCTGGCCATGGGACTGCCGTTGCGCTCGGCAATGAACAACAACCAGTTGTGGGCCATGTCGGTTTGCATGGCTTTGAAAAAAGCGGGCGAGAGGTAGGGCGGGTTGCCGTGTTCTCGGTAAGTGCGCTCATAGCATTCATAAAAAAAGCGCCAATCAGCCGCAGAAATGTCGGCACCTAAGGACCACCGGAACGTGACGCCTGCTTCAGTGACTTTGCGCCTCTCTTGCCTGATTTTTTTGCGCTTCTCTTGGTTCAAGCTGCCCAGAAACGTTTCAAAGTCGGACCAGGCTTGGTTGTGCCAATGAAATTGCACGGTTTGGCGTTGCAGCAAGTCTTCTGCTTCGCAAGCCGCCATGTCAGCGGGGCTGCCAAACAACAGGTGCAAAGACGACAGATTTTCTTGGGCGCACCAAGCGATGACCGCTTGCAACAAGCGTTGCCGGGCAGGGGCATCCACGGCCAGCAATCGCGAGCCCGGCACGGGCGTGAAGGGCACGGCGATAAAGGCTTTCGGGTAGTACGCTAAGCCGTGTTGTTGATAGGCATTCGCCCAAGCCCAGTCAAACACATACTCGCCGTAAGAATGGTCTTTCAAATACAGCGGGCAAGCCGCGACAAGTTTGTCTTGATGCCACAAGGTGAAGTAGCGTGGCGTCCAGCCGCTGTCGGGCGTGGCGCTGCCACTCTCGTGCAGGGCTTGCAGGTAAGCGTGTTGCATGAAAGGGGTGGGGCAGTCTTGCTGTGCCAACAGATCGTCCCATGCGGCGGCGGCAATCTCTGCGGGGTGCGTGTGCACCTGAATGCCATAATCGTTCAGCTCTTTTTGCATTTCATTCATGACGCTTCAACTCAGTGTAGCCCAGCTCAATTTCACCGTCGGTGACATGCTGGGCAATGCCCACAAAATCATCGACGCCGCGCGCGCCGCGCACGAGCGCGGTGTGCGTTTGTTGGTCACGCCCGAACTCTCCATTTGCGGTTATGCCGCCGAAGATTTGTACCTGCGGCCGTCTTTCATCCATGCCTGTGAAGACGCACTCGATTTGGTGCGCGCCGAACTCGCCAACTTGGCCGGCATGCACGTGGTGGTGGGCCACCCCAGCGGCAACGACGAACGCACCCGCTCGGTGGCGGTGCAACACCGCTTCAACATGGCCTCGGTGTTTTGTGAAGGCCATCTGGTGGCCAGCTATGCCAAGCGCGAGTTGCCCAACTACCAGGTGTTTGATGAGCGCCGTTATTTCAAACCCGGCCACGACAGCTGCGTGTTCACGGTTCAAGGTGTGCGCATTGGCTTGCTCATTTGCGAAGACGCTTGGTTCGAGCAACCTGCCGTGGACACCCGCGACCACGGTGCACAACTGCTGGTGGTGATGAACGCCTCGCCGTTTCACCAAGGCAAATCGGGCGAGCGCGAAGATGCCATGCGCGAACGTGTGTTGGCAACCGGTTTGCCCATGGTCTATGCCCACATGGTGGGTGGCCAAGACGAGGTGGTCTTCGAGGGGCGCTCCTTTGCACTGCAAAGCAATGGCAGCTTGGCCGGCAGAGCACTCAGCTTTGCCGAAGACGCGTTTGATGTGTTGGCTGAACTCAACGCAGACCGTGTGCGTTTGAAAGCCTTGGTGCATCCGCTGCCCAACGCTTTGTCCGATGTCTGGCAAGCCTTGGTGCTGGGCGTACGGGATTACATCGGCAAAAACAAATTTCCATCGGTGCTGCTGGGCTTGTCGGGGGGCATCGATTCAGCCGTGGTGTTGGCCGTGGCGGTGGATGCCTTGGGCCCCGAGCGTGTTCGCGCGGTGATGATGCCCTCGCCCTACACGGCCGACATCAGCTTGACCGATGCGCGTGACATGGCCGAGCGCGTGGGCGTGCGCTACGACGAACTCTCCATCCTGCCGATGTTTGAAGATTTTTTGCAGACCTTGCAAGCCGACTTTGCCGACAAGCCGCTGGACGCCACCGAAGAAAACATCCAAGCGCGTATCCGCGGCACCTTGCTCATGGCCTTGTCCAACAAGCACGGTGGCATGGTGCTGACCACGGGCAATAAGAGTGAAATGGCCACCGGCTATTGCACGCTGTATGGCGACATGGCGGGCGGCTTTGCGGTCATCAAAGACGTGGCCAAAACCTTGGTCTACCAGTTGGCGCACTGGCGCAACGCGAACGACCCGTTTGGCCAAGGCTTGAACCTGATTCCCGAGCGCATCATCACCCGCGCCCCCAGCGCCGAGCTGCGCCCCGACCAAACCGATCAAGACAGCTTGCCGCCGTACGAGGTCTTGGATGCCATTCTGGCGATGTACATGGAGCAAGACCAAAGCGCCGAACAAATCGAGGCGGCGGGCTACCAGCGCGCCCACGTGGACCAGGTCATTCGGCTCATCCGCATCAACGAGTACAAACGCCGTCAAGCGCCCATCGGGGTAAGGATCACGCACCGCGCCTTTGGCAAAGATTGGCGTTATCCTATAACCAGCCTTTTCCGCGCCTGACGTTTTTTATTTGATAGACAGGGAAGTACACCATGAAACAAATCACCGCCATCATCAAACCTTTCAAACTCGAAGAAGTGCGCGAAGCACTGGCTGAATGCGGCGTCACCGGCTTGACCGTCACCGAGGTCAAAGGCTTTGGCCGTCAAAAAGGCCACACCGAGCTCTACCGTGGCGCCGAGTACGTGGTGGACTTTTTGCCCAAAGTGAAAGTTGAAGTGGTGGTGAATTCCACGGATGTGGACCGCTGTGTGGACGCCATCGTCACAGCGGCGCGCACCGGCAAAATTGGCGACGGCAAAATCTTCGTCACTGCGGTTGAAAAAGTGGTGCGTATTCGCACTGGCGAAACCGACGAATCAGCGGTTTGATTTAGATTTTCGCCAAGCCATCACTTTGGGCCAAGCCAGCAGCCTGGACCAACTGGGGCAGCAAACTGCCAGCATCGGTCGATTGGTGAACAAAGTCCATTTGCCAGTCGGATAAAAAACCTTGTTTCACGGTGCTTTCCAAAAACTGCAATAGCCCGTCGTAGTAATTCGCGACGTTCAACAAGCCAATGGGTTTGTTGTGAAACCCCAGTTGCCGCCAAGTCCACACCTCGAACAATTCTTCAAAAGTGCCAATGCCCCCGGGTAGGGCCAAAAACGCATCGGCGCATTCGGCCATCATGTGTTTACGCTGGTGCATGTTGTCCACCACATGCAGTTCGTCACACGCATGGCGGGCAAATTCTTTTTCAGCCAAGGCCTGTGGAATGATGCCCACCACCCGACCACCCGCAGCTTGGGTGGCCTGCGCCACGATGCCCATCAGACCGTTGTCGCCGCCGCCATAGACCAGTTGTCCTCGGTGTTGGCCAATCCAAGCCCCCACTTGCACAGCAGCCTCGGCATACTCGGGCAAGCTGCCAGGGCGAGAGCCACAGTAAACGCAAAGAGAAAATGCAGGGTTCATGGGGCTGATGTTGGCAGTTCTTCGTGGCTGTTTGATGACGTTTGGGGACGCACGTCAATCATGCGTGTGCCAGCCCATTGATCGTGCCAATATTGACGCTCGGGGTGTAAGCGGCTCAATGCGGCCCAGACCACCACCCAAGCCGTTGTTGAACCCACACTTTGCATTGAGGAATAACCCAGCCATTGAGACAGCACGAGGGGTGGAAGCAACCAGATCCAACTCAGCAGATAGCGCCACATCGCGCGTTTTTGTGTGAGTGGCTGTCCATGGGTATCTACCAAGCGCAAGTGCCAGGTTTTCATGGCCAAGGTTTGGCCTTTGTGCCAAAACCAAGTGAAGTAGATGGCCAGCACGAGAAACACAAAAGCTTGTAGGCCGTGTCGGTTGTCCAGCGCATGCTTGGTCTGACTGAGAGCACCGAACAAGTAGCCCGCAATGAAGATCACACCAAACAGCAACATGCCTTCGTAAAACCAGCAACTCAGACGCCGCCAAAGAGAGGGTGTGCGGCCAAAGCGGGCAACTTCGTCAACCAACATTATTTGTCGCCGTCAACAGGCATGCTGGTTTTGCGCACGGGTAACAGCGTTTGTGGGTGAACTTCCGTGGTCTCAATCCGTGGGGCTTTGACCTGCCCTTGCCGAGGTTTGGGGGTGGCAGTGAGCTTTTCTGGCGCAATGGGTTTGACAGCTGTTGCGGCACCTTTGGGTACGCCGGGTTTGGCAGGCGTGAGCTTGAGTTTTTCCTCGTCATTCAGAGTTTGAAAAGCTTCCCACTTGGCTTTCTTTTCATCCGTACTGAGTTGTTGAGATTGGGCGAAATTCAAGCGCGCTTGAGCACGCTGAGCTGGGCTGAGAGCTGCCCATTCTTTCATTCGTTCTTGGGCTGTCGCTTGCGCTTGAGGAGTAAGGGCAGGCCAATTTTTGACAATGGCCAACCATTTACGTTTGCGGTTTTCCTCCATGCCAGACCATAAATGTTGAAGCGGCGCCAAGATGACTTGTTGTGTCTGCGAGAGTTCAGACCATTTGGGGCCAGTTTCAGTTGCCATCTGAGTGGGCTTGACCTTGCTCTTGGGGACCGGTTGATCAAGGTTTGGCGTTTGGGCCATGGCGGCCCATGCCAGAGAGATTGATGCGCTAAAGAACCAACGACGGGTCAAAGAGCCAGACAGTAAACGCCAACGCATTATTCGGAGATGTTCGGATTGTTGTTCAAGAAATGCGCGAATGCAGGATCAGCGTAGGCCTGCGGGGGGAGATCATCGATCAGCAATGCAGCGTCCACTTCTGCGAGCTCTAGGGCCGATTGGTCATTGTGAAATTCATAAAGAATCACCAAGCCAGCCAACAAGCACACCAAGGGGAGCACAGACACCAGGGATTGGTAGAAGCCATGAAATTTGTGACCAGGCTTGAGGCTGAGCAAACCATTTTGCATTTGAACGTCAGCAATGGACTGCCACTCGAGCTGGCTGATTTTGCGCACCGCAAGTGCACGCGTACGCGCAGCACGCAATCGCTCAGTGATGTCGTAGCCCAGTGATTGGTTGGCTTCATTCAAGTGCGCAGCCAAACGTTTCCCCAACAAGTCTTGAGCTTCAAAACGGTGGTTGTTCATGGTTTGATTCCCTTGGCCAATAAGGCTTTGCAAAGCGATTGAATGGCTCGCGAGCAATGTGTCTTCACACTACCCTCTGAGCATCCCATGGCTGTAGCTGTTTCAGCCACATCCAGTTCTTCCCAATAACGCAATAAGAAGGCCTCTCGTTGACGTCCTGGTAAATTCTGAATTTCTGATTCTATGAGGCGCACAGTTTGGGTTCGCGAGAACAGATCTTGAGCACTTTCGGATTCATTCGCAGCGCCTTTGCGTTCCAATATCTCGAGAATGTCAAAGCTTTCATCATCGGACCCGTTGCCAAAATCGCTGAAATTACTGAACAAGGCGGAGCGGGTTTTGCGTCTGCGAAACCAGTCCAGCGTGGTGTTGGACAAAATCCGTTGAAACAGCAAAGGCAACTCCGCGGCAGGTTTGTCTGCGTAATGCTCGGCCAATTTCATCATGCTGTCTTGCACGATATCCAAAGCAGCTTCTTCATCTCTGACATGGTAGAGCGAACGCTTGAAAGCGCGTTTCTCAACGCTGGCCAAAAAATCAGAAAGTTCTTTGTCGGAAGCCAAGGTCAGGGTTCATTCAGTAGCGGTGAAGAGTTGAATTGGCTTGTCTGCAAGCCCAAAGCGTGAACGATTATGTCACCCGCCTCCACATGAAAGGCGAAGAAGCAAGGGCAATATCAAACAGTGTCATAATCTTGGGCTCCCAATCAAAAAGGGTTCGAGCATGGTGTGAAACGCTTATGGCTCGAGATCCAAAGTCTTGATGCGCTTCCAAAAAAAGTTGCTTAAAGGCACCCTGGGTTTTTCGTCTACGAAATTCACAAAGGTTTACACCATGGAAACTACCAAGGCGGCGTCCCAAGCCGCAAACACCAGCGATTCGCTTGCTGGTGGTCCTGAACACAACGGTTCAGACATTCTTGTCAAAGCCCTGCAAGCAGAAAACGTCAAATACCTCTGGGGCTACCCTGGTGGTGCGGTACTTCACATCTACGACGCGCTTTACAAACAAGACACGATTCAACACATTTTGGTGCGCCACGAGCAAGCCGCTGTTCATGCTGCAGACGGCTATGCGCGTGCCACGGGTGATGTAGGTGTGGCGCTGGTCACCTCGGGTCCCGGCGTGACCAATGCCGTCACAGGCATCGCCACGGCCTACATGGACAGCATTCCCATGGTCATCATCACCGGGCAAGTGCCCACGCACGCGATTGGCTTGGATGCCTTCCAAGAATGCGACACCGTGGGCATTACCCGACCCATCGTCAAACACAATTTCTTGGTCAAAGATGTGCGCGACTTGGTTGATGTGATGAAGAAAGCTTTTCACATCGCCCGCAGCGGCCGTCCCGGCCCTGTGGTGGTGGACATTCCCAAAGACGTTTCTTTCAAAAAGACCCCTTATCACGGTTACCCCGAGTCGGTGGAAATGCGTTCCTACACGCCGGTGCGCAAAGGCCACAGCGGTCAAATTCGCAAAGCCTTGCAACTGTTGTTGGCGGCCAAGCGCCCCTTCATCTACACGGGTGGTGGCGTTTTGATGAGCGAAGCCTCGCAAGAACTGCGCACGCTGGTGGACATGCTGGGCTACCCCTGCACCAACACCTTGATGGGCTTGGGTGCTTATCCGGCCAGTGACCGCAAGTTTTTGGGCATGTTGGGCATGCACGGCACGGTCGAGGCCAACAATGCCATGCAAAACTGCGACGTTTTGCTGGCGGTAGGCGCACGTTTTGATGACCGTGTGATTGGCAACCCCAAGCACTTTGCTCAAAACGAACGCAAGATCATCCACATCGACATCGACCCCTCCAGCATCTCCAAACGTGTCAAAGTCGACATCCCCATCGTGGGTGACGTCAAAGATGTGTTGACCGACATGCTGGGCATGTTGCGCGAAATGCCGACCAAACCAGACCCCAAAACCTTGGCTGCGTGGTGGGACACCATTGAAGCTTGGCGAGCTCGCGACTGCATGAAATACGATCGCAGCAACACCAGCGTGATCAAACCCCAGGCGGTGATTGAAACCTTGTGGAACCTGACCAAAGACGCTGATGCTTACATCACTTCGGATGTGGGACAGCATCAAATGTGGGCCGCGCAGTATTACAAGTTTGATCAACCTCGTCGTTGGATCAACTCCGGTGGCTTGGGCACCATGGGCGTGGGCATCCCCTATGCCATGGGCATCAAATTGGCCAAGCCTGACAGCGAGGTGTATTGCGTTACCGGTGAAGGTTCGGTTCAAATGTGCATTCAAGAACTGTCCACCTGTTTGCAATACAACACTCCGATCAAGGTCATTTCCTTGAACAACCGCTACCTTGGCATGGTTCGCCAATGGCAAGAAATTGAATACTCTGGTCGTTACAGCCACAGCTACATGGATGCCTTGCCCAATTTCGTCAAGTTGGCGGAAGCCTATGGCCATGTGGGCATGTTGATCGAACGGCCTGAAGATGTTGAACCCGCTCTGCGCGAAGCCCGCAAGTTGAAAGATCGCACGGTGTTCATGGATTTCAGAACCGACCAAACCGAGAACGTGTTTCCCATGGTGCAAGCAGGCAAGGGCATCACCGAAATGCTGCTCGGCAGCGAAGACCTCTGATCGGCGGGCCATCATCATGAAACACATCATTGCTGTCTTGTTGGAAAACGAACCCGGCGCACTGTCGCGGGTGGTGGGGCTTTTCTCAGCCCGGGGCTACAACATCGAGTCGCTCACCGTGGCCCCCACGGAAGACCCAAGTTTGTCGCGCATGACCCTGCAAACCTCCGGGTCGGATGACGTGATTGAACAAATCACCAAGCACCTGAACCGCCTGATCGAAGTGGTCAAAGTGGTAGACCTCACCGAAGGTGCTTACACCGAGCGCGAACTGATGCTCGTCAAAGTTCGGGCGGTTGGCAAAGAGCGCGAAGAAATGAAGCGCATGGCTGACATCTTCCGTGGCCGCATCATCGACGTCACGGACAAAAGCTACACCATCGAGTTGACCGGTGACGTCGATAAAAACGACGCTTTTTTACAAGCCATTGAAACAGCTGCGATTTTGGAAACGGTGCGCACCGGCGCCTGTGGCATTGGTCGCGGCGAGCGCGTGTTGCGCGTCTGAATATTCAAACAACATTGAAGGAGAAAACCATGAAAGTCTATTACGACAAAGACTGTGACCTGAGCCTGATCAAAGGCAAAACCGTGGCCATCATCGGCTATGGTTCGCAAGGCCATGCCCATGCCCAAAACTTGAACGACAGCGGTGTCAAAGTGGTGGTGGGTTTGCGCAAGGGCGGCGCTTCCTGGGACAAAGTCGGCAAAGCTGGCTTGAATGTCATGGAAGTCAACGACGCGGTCAAATCGGCCGACGTGGTCATGATGTTGTTGCCCGATGAGCAAATTGCCGATGTGTACAACAACAATGTGGCGCCCAGCATGAAGCCAGGCGCTTCTTTGGCCTTTGCCCACGGCTTCAATGTGCATTACAACCAAGTCGTGCCACGCGCCGATTTGGATGTTTGGATGGTGGCCCCCAAAGCCCCTGGCCACACGGTTCGCAACACCTACACCCAAGGCGGCGGTGTGCCCCATTTGGTGGCTGTGCACCAAGACAAGAGCGGCAAAGCCCGCGACTTGGCCCTGAGCTATGCCATGGCCAACGGTGGCGGCAAGGCTGGCATCATCGAAACCAATTTCAAAGAAGAAACCGAAACCGATTTGTTTGGCGAGCAGGCCGTGTTGTGCGGTGGTGCGGTGGAGCTCGTCAAGATGGGCTTTGAAACCTTGGTGGAAGCCGGTTACGCCCCAGAAATGGCGTACTTTGAGTGCTTGCACGAGCTGAAGTTGATCGTTGACCTCATTTATGAGGGTGGCATCGCCAACATGAACTACTCCATCTCGAACAATGCCGAGTTCGGCGAGTACGTCACAGGCCCCGAAGTCATCAACGAAGAAAGCCGTGCCGCCATGCGTCACGCTTTGAAACGCATTCAAAACGGCGACTATGCCAAGATGTTCATTCAAGAAGGCCGTTTGAACTACCCCAGCATGACAGCACGACGTCGCAACACTGCCGATCACCAGATCGAAGTGGTTGGCGGTCAACTGCGTGCCATGATGCCTTGGATTGCCAAAAACAAATTGGTTGACCAAAGTCGCAATTGACACCCACGCGCATGAGCACTCCTGAGCCTGACGAACAAGTTGAAGCCTCCAGCAGGCTTCGAAAGGGCATTTATGTGCTGCCCAATTTGTTCACTTTGGCAGCCTTGTTTTGTGGTTTTTATGCCATTGTGATGGCCATCAACAACCAATTCGAGGCCTCGGCACTGGGCATATTTTTTGCCATGGTGCTTGACAGCTTGGATGGTCGAGTGGCTCGCATGACCAACACCCAAACCGCGTTCGGCGCCCAAATGGATTCCTTGGCCGACATGGTGTCTTTTGGAGCGGCCCCCGCTTTGATCATTTACGAGTGGGTCTTTCGTGATTTGGGACGCTGGGGTTGGTTTGCCGCCTTTGTTTACTGCGCTTGTGCCGCGCTTCGTCTGGCCCGTTTCAACGTCAATACGTCGGTGGTGGACAAGCGCTTTTTCCAAGGCTTGCCTTCCCCTGCAGCAGCGGCACTGTTGATGGGTTTTATTTGGTTCATCACCGTCTTGGGCTTGGACAAAACCGACTTTGTTTGGGTTGGATTTGGACTCTGCTTGTATGCCGGTCTCACCATGGTGAGCAATGTGCCGTTCTACAGTTTCAAAGATTTCCAAATGCGCAAAAGCGTGCCTTTTGCGGTCATTGTGTCCATCGCCTTGGTCATTGCGGTCATCAATATTCATCCCCCCATCGTCTTGTTTTCTTTGTTTCTGATTTACGGCATCAGCGGTTATGCGGTCTACATCTGGCGGCGTATCAAGGGCATTCCCACCAGTGTCATCAGCACCTCCACCGACGAGCCCGAAGAGATGGGTTTGCACTGAATCCACGCTTGTCAATACCAGGCAGCGTTGCCGTCTGTGCTACATTCCACTCATGAATTCATTGCACAACCTACTGCTACTGGGCTTTTTCGGGCTTCATTGGTAGCGTTCGCGCATCCTTTTTCCAGGCCCGTCTGCACCAGCAACGGGCCTTTTGTTTTTGTGTTGACCAGGTTCTGAACGATCAGACATCAGGAGCGATAAATGACCGATAAATTGATTATTTTCGACACGACCTTGCGCGATGGTGAGCAGTCTCCCGGCGCATCCATGACCCGCGACGAGAAACTGCGCATTGCTCGTCAATTGGAGCGTTTGCGTGTCGACGTGATAGAGGCTGGTTTTGCTGCAAGCTCAGATGGTGACTTTTTAGCCGTCAAAGCCATTGCCGACGCCATCACCGAATCCACGGTTTGCTCCCTCTCACGCGCCAACGACCGCGATATTTCCAGGGCTGCAGAGGCCTTGAAAGGCGCCAAAAACGCGCGGATTCACACCTTCATCGCCACCTCTGCCTTGCACATGGAAAAGAAGTTGCGCATGACCCCGGATCAGGTTTTTGAGCAAGCCAAGCAATCGGTGCGGTTTGCCCGCAACTTGGTGGCCGATGTGGAGTTCAGCCCTGAAGACGGTTACCGCAGTGATATGGATTATTTGTGCCGTGTCTTGGAAGCCGTCATCAAAGAGGGCGCTACCACCATCAACGTGCCTGACACCGTGGGTTATGCCGTGCCCGAGTTGTACGGCAACTTCATCAAAACCTTGCGTGAACGCATTCCCAATTCCGACAAAGCCATTTGGTCGGTACATTGCCACAACGATTTGGGCATGGCGGTCGCCAACTCGTTGGCGGGTGTGCAAATTGGCGGTGCGCGGCAAGTCGAATGCACCATCAACGGCTTGGGCGAACGCGCGGGCAACTGTTCCTTGGAAGAAATTGTCATGGCGGTGAAAACCCGCAAGGACTATTTTGGTTTGACGATGGGCATTGAAACGCAGCACATCTTGGCCGCCAGTCGCATGGTCAGCCAAACCACAGGATTCGTTGTTCAACCCAACAAAGCGGTGGTGGGTGCGAATGCTTTCGCCCATGCCTCGGGCATTCACCAAGATGGTGTTCTCAAGGCCCGTGACACTTATGAAATCATGCGTGCCGAAGACGTGGGTTGGAGCGCCAACAAAATTGTGTTGGGCAAACTCAGTGGCCGCAATGCGTTCAAACAACGCTTGCAAGACTTGGGCGTGGAGCTCGACAGCGAAGCCGAAACCAATGCCGCTTTCGCCCGTTTCAAAGAATTGGCTGATCGCAAAAGCGATATTTTTGATGAAGACATCTTGGCCTTGGTGAGCGAGGAAAGTGTCTCGCACGAGGGTGACGTGTTTGGCTTTGTGAAGTTGTCGCAGCACAGCGAGACTGGCGAACGCCCGCATGCCTCCATTGTCTTCACAGACAGTGGCAAAGAGATCGCCTGCGACTCCGATGGCAACGGCCCAGTGGACGCCTCACTCAAAGCCATTGAAAAGCATGTGAAAAGTGGCGCTGAGATGGTGTTGTATTCCGTCAACGCCATCAGTGGATCAACCGAAAGCCAAGGCGAAGTCACGGTGCGGTTGCAAAACAATGGCCGCATCGTCAACGGGGTAGGCTCTGATCCCGACATTGTGGTGGCCTCTGCTAAAGCGTATTTGAGTGCATTGAACAAATTGCAGAGCAAGGCTGAGCGCGTTGCAGCACAAGGATGATTCAGTCAAAAATGAATTCTTTTTGATACTTGAGGAAAAACATGCAAGTCATTGATATTGATTGTTTTTTTAATTTACCTTAAAATTGTTGGCATCGATAGCGCACCCCTCAAACAAGGACGACATGTTCAAGATAATCACAGCCCCTATTTTTGTTTTGGCATTGTCCTTGTGTGCCCTTGCTTTCACCCCGATCGCGCACGCCAAAAGCAATCAAAAAACCGTCAAGACATCCAGCGTTAAATCCAAGGCGATCAAGAAAAAAAAGGCGCGTCTGAAGGCCAAAGCTCCCAGAAAACCATCTTTTGGCCGAATGGCCGGTTTGCACCAAAGCAGCGATGAGTTGTCTCTGCGATCCAGCGTGGCCTATGTGATTGACCAAGACACCCAAGAAGTGTTGTTCAGTAAAAACGACAACGCCGTTTTGCCCATTGCTTCCATCACCAAATTGATGACGGGCTTGGTTATTCTTGAAGCCAATTTGTCGATGGATGAATCAATCACGATCACCACTGAAGACATTGACACAGAAAAGGGCAGCAGTTCACGTTTGCGTCCTGGCGTGACCTTGACGCGAGGTGAGCTGCTCCAACTGGCGCTCATGTCGAGTGAAAACCGTGCGGCCCATGCGTTGGGACGCACCTACCCCCAAGGTTTGCCTGCCTTCGTTACCCAAATGAACGCCAAGGCCAAGCAACTCGGCATGCACGACACCAAGTACGCGGAACCCACAGGCTTGTCCAGTCGCAATCAGTCCAGCGCCAAAGATCTGGCCACACTTGTAGCGGTTGCGGCGAACGATTCAACCATGCGTGAGCTGAGCACCTCCGAGGGCATGGACGTGGATGTAGGCAGCCGCACCTTGAAATACAAATCGACCAACCGTTTGGTCACCAACCCCAACTGGAGCATTGATTTGCAAAAAACGGGTTACATCGCCGAAGCAGGTCAATGCTTGGTGATGCAAGCCAAGATCGCCGGACGCAAATTGGTGATGGTGTTTTTGGATTCAGCTGGTAAATTCAGCCGAACGGCCGATGCCGAACGTGTCCGCCGCTGGATTGAATTGCGACATCCCGCGGCGCAATCCTGATGCATGAAAAAGCCACCCGAAGGAGGCTTTTTTTTAATTCAACGGCTTGAGAAACCCAAGGTTTGCGAAATTTGCAAAGCTGTTGCTTGTAATTTGGGCAGCCAAGCTTCGTCAAGCCGGTCAGCTGGCGCAGAAATCGACAGACCAGCAATCAATTTGGCTTGATCGTCATAGATGCCTGCAGCCATGCAACGCACCCCCAACTCCAATTCTTCGTTGTCTCGAGCCAAGCCATGTTGCCGTGCTTTTGCCAATTCGGTCTCTAGCGCATTCAATTGGGTGATGCTGTTTTTGGTGTGGCCACTGAGTCCCGTTTTGGTGGCATAGGCTCTGACCCGGTTGGGGTCGTCGGCCGCCAAAAACAATTTGCCCACCGAGGTCAAGTGCAAGGGTGCTCGACCGCCAATGGCACGCACGACTTGCATGCCAGAGCGTTCACTGTAGGCGCGTTCGATATAGACAATTTCATCGCCTTGGCGCACGCTCAGGTTCACAGGCTGTTGGGTCAGTTGATGCAAATCCCGCATGGGCTTCAGAGCAGCATCCCGCACATTCAAGCGACCTTTGACGAAATTGCCCAGTTCGAGCAAGCGCATGCCCAAACGGTATTGACCTGGTTCGGGGCGGTCAACGTAGCGGCCACATACCAAGTCGTTCAAGATTCGATGCGCAGTGGAGGGGTGCAGGCCCGTTTGCTCGCTGATGTCTTTGAGAGAGGACAAGCTGTCCTTGGTGGCCAAGACATCGATCAGGGAAAACATGCGTTCTAAAACTTGAATCGAGGGGCCTGCATGGTGCAGATCATCGTCATTTTTTCGCATGGCAGGATTTTACGGGCTCGACTCAGTAGCTGCAGACCACTGTCCATCGCGTAACAACTGGTGTGGCTTGAACTGCGCTTTGTAGGTCATCTTTGGGCTTTGTGCAATCCAATAGCCCAAATACACATACGCCAGACCAAGCGATTGGGCTTGCGCGATTTGCCACAGCACGGCGAAGGTGCCCAGACCCGAGGCCAGTTTGGGGTCGGGATCATAGAACGTGTAAACCGCTGACAAGCCATCATTGAGGACATCCAAGATGGACACCATACGCAGTGCACCGACCTCACCCTCGGGTGCGGCATCGCGAAATTCGACCAAGCGTGAATTGACACGGCTTTGCAATAAAAATTGGGTGTATTGCTCAATGCTGTCTTGGTCCATGCCGCCACCTGCATGACGGCTGTTCTGGTAGTTCAAGTAGAGCTCGTAATGCTCGGGCACATAAGCCAGTCTAGAAACCTGAGCCACCAATGACTGGTGGGCTTTTTGTGCACGACGTTGGCTGCGATTGGGTTGAAATGCCTGCACATCAATGCGCAATGGCACACAAGCTTTACATCCGTCGCAATATGGGCGGTAGGTGAACATGCCACTGCGGCGAAACCCCTTGGCGACCAATTCTGAGTAGGTGTCGTTGTGTATCAAGTGGCTGGGCGTGGCAACTTGTGAGCGCGCCTGCAGGCCATCGATGTAGCTACAAGGGTAGGGCGCAGTGGCGTAAAACTGCAGGGATTGAAGAGGTAAATCCTGAAGGTTCGTCACTGGGCCATGGGTTCAATCTGGAGTTCAAGCCAGTATAAAGGGTCAAACTTCCACTCCAGACTTGGCTGGGCCAAGGCTATCGTGGTGTGCATCAAAAATTCAGCCCGGCTCATATCGCAGGCACCCAGACTCGCCAGATGGCTGGTTTTTTGTTGGCAATCGATCAAGGCCACACCCTGCGCACGGGCAAAACCGACCAAGGCTGCCAGTGCAATTTTGGAAGCATTGGATTGTCTAGAAAACATGGATTCACCAAACACAGCACGTCCTATAGCGACACAGTACAAGCCGCCCATCAGCTTGTTGCCAAGCCAGACTTCAATGCTGTGGGCGTGGCCTGCAAGATGAAGTTGTTCATAGGCCTTCACGATGTCGCGCACGATCCAAGTGCCGTTTTGACCCGGGCGAGGCGCACTGGCGCAAGCTTGGATGACCTCTGGAAAAGCGGTGTCAAAGCGCACTTGTGCACCGGGAGATCGTAAAAATTGTTTCAATGCCTGTCGCAGTGAGCGTTGCAGCCGAAATGGCCCAACCGGCAACACCATGCGCGGGTCTGGGCTCCACCACATCACCGGCTGGCCTTCGCTGTACCAAGGAAAACAACCTTGCCCGTAAGCTTCTAGCAAACGTTCCACCGACAGTCCGCCACCGATCGCGACCAAGCCTGGCGCTGCAGAGTCTGGACCCCAGGCCATGTGGGGCGGGGGCAGCGGATCGTCAAGGCCCAGTTGGTACAAAGGTGGGTGGGAGTAACGCATCACAATGCTGGCATGATGTCAAAAGTTGAACCGCATTGGGAGAAGATACACCATGAGCAACGCCTCCACCGCCTTTGTACTGCAAGAACAACCCCAACCGGGCGTGGTTCGACTTGTCATGAACCGTCCCGACAGCTTCAATGCCTTGTCCTCCGAGATGCTGAGCGCATTGGAGGAGGCCTTGGTGCAAGCTTCACAAAGCCCTGATTGCCGCGTGATCATCCTCTCTGCCTTGGGCAAAGCGTATTGCGCTGGCCACGACTTGCGCGAAATGCGCAGCCAGCCTGACCATGATTTCTACACCCAACTCTTTGCCCAATGCAGCCGCATGATGATGCGCATCCAACAACTGCCCCAACCGGTCATCGCCCAAGTGCAGGGTATTGCCACCGCCGCGGGCTGTCAGTTGGTGGCCATGTGTGATTTGGCTGTGGCGGCGGATACCGCCAAGTTCGCGGTATCGGGCATCAACTATGGTTTGTTTTGTGCCACCCCCAGCGTGGGTTTGAGCCGCAGCATGCACCGCAAGCAAGCCATGGAAATGCTGCTGACAGGGGACTTCATCGATGCCCACACCGCTGTTGAGCGAGGCCTGATCAACCAGGCGGTAGCGGCCGATGATCTGGCGCAAACGGTGCTGGCCTTGTGCGCCAAGATCAGCGCCAAGCCTGAAACCGCAGTGCGCTTGGGCAAGGGCTTGTTCTATCAACAGTTGGAAATGGGCGTGCAAGCCGCCTATCAATTGGCGGGACAAACCATGGCTTGCAACATGATGCATGACTCGGCCCAAGAGGGGTTTCAAGCATTTATTGAAAAGCGCAAACCCACTTGGACGGCTTGAGCAGAGATTCAACAACGAAAACCCAAGGGCCAAACTTGGACTTTCGATCTGATGGTCATGGGCGGCCTGGCCTCAGAGGCCAGCCCAACTTGGCCACGGTTCAAGGCAGTCAGTTTGGATTTTCAAAAAAGACCGCGTTGGTGTAGTTGCTGATTTCGAAATACACCCTCTTTTCGGTGGGATCAACCTGCATGTTCAAGTTCGCATCCAACACCCCATAGCCGTAACGGTAGTCGCGGGGTTTGCCGTCATCCGTGCCCAGGGCGGTGCTGAGCTTATCTATCTTCAAGAATCGGCGCACCAATTTATCGCCGGCATAAATTTCCAAAACACCGTCTGTGCCTGTCCAATTTTGGATTTCGCGACCAATTTTGTTTTGCTGCTCTTGTGTGCATCCAATCAAGGTGGCGGCGCTCAACAGCAAGACAGTGGCGGTCCAAGGAAAATTCAAGCGGTTCATGGCGTTCTGGCTTCGTGAAAAGAGGAAAGGGATTCGGACTGAAATGCCAACAGCTGGTTCATTTTTCATCGACAGGCGGAGCCGTTGGGCTTGCATTCCAGAACACCGCTTTGTCGGGGAATATCCAGCGAATACCGCCACGGGGTTCGGGCACATCGCCTTTGAAGCGGGGAATCAGGTGCATGTTGATGTGGCCCACGGTTTGGCCAGCGGCAAAGCCTTCGTTGATGCCAATGTTGAAGCCATTAGGGTTCAACTCTTCTTTGAGCTTGTCTTTGACCCGGGTCATCAAAATGAGCATGTCTTCGCGCTCTTGGTTGGTCAAATCAAAGTAAGACTCGACGTGGCGGCGTGGAATGATGAGGGTGTGGCCAGGCGAGACGGGGAACACATCTTTGAAGGCGATTGACAAGGTGGTCTCGTCAAAGATGCGGGCCTCAGCCAGAGTGCAGTAAGTGCAGGTGCTTGGTTTGTCCATGAGAAATTATGCGTCAAAACCTGCGTCAGGCTGGCAAAGGCAGTTGGCCCCTCGGTCCAAGCCCCCTGAGTTAAAGTTTGCCTTCTTTTCACACCTTTTGTCTCATGCGCTATTTGCACACCATGGTTCGGGTCACCGACCTCGAAAAATCTTTGGCCTTCTACCGCGATGCTTTGGGGCTGGAAGTGCTTCGCTCCAAAGAGATTCCCTCGGGCCGTTTCACCTTGGTGTTCTTGGCAGCACCGGGCGACAGCCAATCGCAGGTTGAACTGACCTACAACTGGGACCCGGAAGTGCTGGAGGGCGGGCGCAACTTTGGTCATTTGGCCTATGCCGTCGACAACATCTATGACACCTGTGAACGCTTGCAGGCCCATGGCGTCACCATCCAGCGGCCGCCGCGCGACGGCTACATGGCGTTTGTGCGCTCACCCGACAACATCTCTATCGAGTTGCTGCAAAAAGGCGAGCCCCTGGCCATGGCCGAGCCCTGGGCCAGCATGCCCAATGTCGGCAAGTGGTAAGCCGGTTTGAGCGAACAAGCCCCTGAGGACGCCAAGCCCAGCGCTGGGTTTGACGAGGCTTTGCTGGCCCAAGTGGCGGCACTGCCTGCGTTGCCAGGGGTCTACCGTTTTTTCGATGCGCAAAACCAAGTGCTGTACGTTGGCAAAGCCAACCACCTGAAAAAACGTGTCAGCAGCTATTTCCAAAAAACCCATGATGGCACCCGCATTGGCCACATGGTCAGCAAAATCGTGCGGCTGGAGACCACGGCGGTGCGCTCCGAGGCCGAGGCCTTGCTGCTGGAAAACAACCTCATCAAGACGCTCAAGCCGCGCTACAACATTTTGTTTCGCGACGACAAGAGCTACCCCTA